>ENA-OWND01000210-OWND01000210.1-metagenome-genome-assembly--contig:-NODE-210-length-41194-cov-11.510586_pt1 | contig 41194 bp, 50 predicted proteins | sample MGYA00245342_ERZ651119 | MGnify/ENA primary metagenome ERZ651119 (study PRJEB26857, sample SAMEA4031756) | metagenome | biome: human; feature: oral; material: saliva | place: Philippines | collected 2014... | reverse complement strand
TTTATTCGCTTATATTTTCATTTTTTTTTAGTATAACTCTATTTTGATTTAATTGATTTAATTGATTTATCAGCGTAATATCAATAGTTAGCGCATAAATCAACTAGCTCAATCAACTCGATTTTTTTGATTTATTACTATTTTGTAACTTTTAGCTTAAAATTAGCTTAATTGATAATCGTTATCAAATAAGTTTCTCGAGCTTAGATTATAGATTAAAGAATTAAACGCAATTAAAATGCAATTATAGTTTAAAAGCATTTGCGTGCGTTTTAAAGCATTTTAACGCTTTAGCAGTATAATACTATTAGCTTGATATTTAATTGCATTTAAATTAACGCTAGATGATTTTTAGCGTTAGTTGCAAATTATCATTAGATGATTTTAACGCTAGTTGCATTATATAGAAATGATTAAATTGCATTTAAATTAACGCTAGATGTAAATTATCGTTAAATGATTTTAGCATTAGTTGCATTTTATTTAATTTAGTTTCATTGCATAAAAAATGTTAATTGAGTTTAATAATCATTATCATTTAACATTTATTTAAAAATATTTACTAAATATTAACAATCGTTTTTAAGATAGCTAGCGTTGATTTTAAAGAGTTTTAGAAGTTTTTAGAGTAATTTATCGTTTGAAGTTTTAAAAGAGTGCTAGCAAAGCGCTAGCACTCTTAATTTTGATTTATTCTTTATCGTCTGACTTGCTTTGTCTTTGCTTGCAATTTTCTTGATAATAAATTTTATCTTTTTCATAATCGTAAGTTTCTGGTGCGTGCATATTTGCTTTTTTCTCTTTGATTATGTTTGCAAGCTCGCTTATTTTCTCAGTTTCTGCATTTGTTTCAATTAGAGATAAAAGCTCATTTTCAAGACGTTTAATTTCATTTCGTCTTTGATTAGAAATAAACGAAGCAACTCGACAATAAGACTTTTTCGCTATCATTTCATCGTCACGCTCGTAACGATTATGATATTTGCAAAATCTCATTAAACATTGCTCATTTTCATCAAAATAATTTGCGTGCTTAACTTCTCTTGCTTTGCGTGTTGTCAATTCTTTTAAAAGCTCGTCAAACTCGCTTTTTGCACTTTTAGATAATTTAGCATTATCAACTATATTATTTAACTTCTCGATTAATTCAACTTTACTTAACATTTTTGTTTCTCACTTTCTTTAATTTATTTTAGTTATTGATTAGCGCGCTTTAATCTTTAACTTTAATGAGATTATATCATAAGCTTGCTTAAATTAAACTTAACTCAATTTGATATATTCTCATTAAAGCTAAACTTCGCTTTAATAGAAACATTATAACATAATCTTGCTTAAATTAAACTTAATTCAATTTAATCTAATTATGTTAATTGCAAAATCTTATATTATAGCATAATTTCGCTAATTTGTCAAGTTGATAATTGCTATCAACTTAATTTATATATTGAAAAGCTTATATTATAACATAATAATGCTTAAACGAAACTTAAAAGAACTCTGACTTAATTCAGTTAATCAAGCGCAATTTAGTTTAATTGCGCTTTGTTAGCTAAATTAGATTAATTCTGTAACTAGATAATTATCGTCTATTTCTCTATCAAGCTTTAACATCTCGACTATTTTATTATTATATATCGCTAGATTATTTATAAACTCAATTACGATTTTTTCGTTAATATTTTTCATTTCATCAAAATTTGCACTTTGATTAATATAAAAAATCTCTAGCTTATTAAGCTCAATTTGTATTTTTCTAAAATTAAACTCAATTCTTAATCGTTTAGCTTTTAATGCTAGTTTCATCGTCGAAACATTATCATATAAATAATTTTCAAGATATAGAAAATCTTTAATTTTATAATACATTTTTGAAGCGTCAAGCACTTCGTTATAATCTTTTAAAAAATCACTAGCGTGAATTAAATCATATTCAAAAACATTATTTAATTCATCAAGTGTATTTAGTAATTCTAGCTTTTCAAAAGCAACTTTATATTTTATAGCATTTAAAGTTTGCTCAAACTCTGAAAATCTATCGTTTTGCATTTTCTTTTCTCACTTTCTTTTAAATTGTAAAGAGATTATAACATATAATCTCTTAAATTAAACTTAATTAAATTATTTTCTAAAAAGATAATTTAATATTTTTCTTGTAGCTACTTGATTTTCTTTATCGTCGCTAGTTACAACTTTAGCATTATTAACATAATAGAATAATTGTTGCTTTATGTTAAACATATCTGACTTCTGTATTAAATACATATTCATTATTTTATTTAATAAAGCTTTATTAAAATCAAGCTTTAAAACTAAGTGTCTTAAGCAATTTTCTAATTTTGCATTGCTAACGCTATCTTTAGAAATGTTAAATATTTTTTCGTTGTATTCTTTTACATATTTAACATTTAACTTTGTAATTCTCTTAACAATCTTATGATATAAAATATCGTCTTGCATTGTCTTTCTCCTTTTGAAATGTAAAAGAATTATAACATATAATCTCTTAAATTAAACTTAATTAAATAATTATTGTTAAAATATTTTGCGATAGAAAATTGCTTATATAATATGTTACGCATAGCATAATTTTGCTTAAGAAATGCTTAAATTTTCGATGAGCAAAATTGCAATTTAGCAAGATGTAAAATTAAGTTTAATAATGTTGAAGTTGTGATTATGTTTCTCGTGAAACTTTAAAAGAATTGAGTTGTAATATTTTGGAATTATTTTAAGTGGACCTTAAGTTTGGGAGGTGGGTGCGACAAAGCGGGAGTAGAGTTGAAGACGACAGAACGCCCTCCTATACATAACCAATTTTTCAAATTATTATTCAATTAAATTTAATTTAATAGACATACTCACAATCTAATGCAATCACTACACCTTAACGCAATCTAACTGACGCACCTCATCAATCTAACCTCATCTAATCCAATACCAGAAAAATATAAAAATTTCTCACGAAAATATTATTCAATTAACTTTAATTACAACACAATTTTAATTAAACTTAATAGAATATCAACTACGGCCAGCAACTCTAGCTATCATTAGCTACGTAAGCAAAGCTTAAGTTAAACTTAGCTATACTTACAGAAAAACCATAAAGGAGTATCCGTGGCTAAAGCACCGAAGCCAGTCCCAGTTGCACTCTTAAACCTTATGAAGTTAGAGTATGAAGCAGGGGCGGAGATAAGCACAATATTAGATAAGTATAAAATTACTAAGGAGCAGTTGGGAGAGCCTGAGTGGCTAACTAAACCGCGGGTTACAATACTGCCTGCTACCAAACTTAATGATGCACCACTAACGCCTGCGGTTGTAACCATAGCTCAGCAACCTACAATGCCTGAAATCACAGAAGTAGAGCAGGACGAGAGCGTAACCCGCATACTAGAGAAAATTAGTTCGTTCAAGGAGAAAGCCGTAGATTATGCCTTAGATATGATGTCAATGGTTGGAGATACTAAGGAGCTTAAGGACCTTATTAGTTCGGTTACAGCGATAGAGGCGACTTACAAGGACTTAAGGCCTAAGGATAATACTCCAGTGATAAACATAGCTATACAGAATTTGGTGGATAGGTTCCGTGATGATTGCTGAGGATAAGAACGACGAGCTGAAGTCTAGGGAGCTTACAGAACAATATTCGGCGGCACAGACAACGCTCACCCAGGAGCAACAAGAGTTTATGGATAGTAAGCTCGGGTCTAAGTTGTGGAGAATGAATAACCTCTATACAATAAGGGATAAGAACGGTGTTAAGAGGATATTGACACTTAATCACAGCCAGAACAAGGTGCTTACGCAGTTTAAACACAACCGCAAAATAATACTCAAGAGCAGACAGCAGGGCATATCGACGCTATTTCTAGCATATTACCTAGATGACTGCCTGTTTAAGCCAGGGTTTCAGGCGGGTATCCAGAGTTATGGTCAGGACGAAGCTGAGAAGTTGTCTGATAGGGCGCTACTGATGTGGGAGGACTTAGACCCTGACGTAAAGACACTACTGAACCTTAAGTTGGTGGCAAATAACTCGAAGCGTATGATGTTCTCAAATGGCTCAATACTAAAGATAGGTAACTTCCGTGGTGATACACTTCAGGGACTACACGTGTCCGAGCTAGGTAAGATAGCTAAGAAATATCCAGACAAGGCGAAAGAGCTAAAGACTGGTGCATTTCAGGCTGTAGGCAAGGATAATAAGATAACTATCGAGAGCACGGCAGAAGGTCGCAACGGGTTATTCTACGAGATGTGGCTTAAAGCGTATAATAAAGCGAAATTATCAAGGGACCTCAACCAGCTTGAGTTTCAGGCGGTGTTTCTCAGCTGGGTGGAGGACCCGGACTGTAACCTTAGTTCAAGAGTGGATATAAACGAGGCAATGCGGGAGTATTTTACCAAGGTTGAGCAGGAGTATGGTATAGCTCTAACTAATACCCAGAAGTGGTGGTATGCGTCGAAGTATGAGGAGCTGGGATATGAGATAAAGCAGGAGTATCCGACGACACCAGAAGAGGCGTTCGAGCAGTCGCTAGAGGGTTCTATTTACAAGAAAGAGTATGACGCACTTTATTTGTCCAAGAGAGTGCTACCTAACTTACACTATCACGGGCTACCAGTCTTAGTTACCTACGATATAGGTGTTAATGATGAAACGGTATTAATTTTCTCACAGGTTGTGGATGGTGTCCCGAGGGTTATAGACTGTTATGCAGCCAGTGGTGAAAATTTAGAGCATTATGTTGAGGTTATGTGGGCACTTAAGAGGGATAAAGGGTATGACATACAAGACGTAGCTCTGCCACACGATGCGATGGTTAGGGAGTTTAGCACTGGTAAAACTAGATTAGAGAAGTTTCTGGAGCTTGGAGTGCCTGCTAGGGTTCTAAAGCGTATAAGCATAGATGATGGTATAAGTGCTACAAGGGATTTTCTGAACGTTGCACTAATAGATGATAGTTGTGAAACGCTACTATTAGCTATACAGCAATACCACTGGAAATATGACACTAGATTAGGTGTTTCACTACGTGTCCCAGAACACGATTGGACTTCAAACTATACAGATAGCTTGCGTTATACAGCCATAGCGGCTAATTACAATAAAAAAGAGCTATTAACTGATGACGAGATGGGCTACCCTGACGATTATTACCAAGATGATGAGTATTCAGGGCTTTAAGCTCAGTTTAAGCTATAATATGATATACTGACTACAAAATACTAGAGAAAGGGCAACAAATGGGTGAAAATGGTAATCCAGAACAGGACGTTAAAACTCCTGAAACACTAGATACTGCTACCAGCACAGGCGATAAGGACTATGACGTTTCTAACTTCCTTAAGAATATTGAGGAGAATATGCCAAAAGACGCTGACGCGGTAGAATACTACAAAAGTAAGTTGATTGAGGCAGAAAAAAGGAGACGCGGCACTGTCGCAGGCTTCACCAAAAGCCAACAGCAGTTGAAAGCTGTGGAAGCTCAAGCTACGTTTTTGCGTGATAAGGTTGCAGCTCAAATAAAGCTCACTCCTGAGCAACAGGACGAGCTAGATACTCTAAAACTAACTGACCCAGACCAATGGCGAACTAAGATAGACGCCTATGAGGTAGCTGCCAAGAAGCAGTTTGAGGACGGTATAGTTAAGGAGCTAGAGCGTATTAAAAGCCTAAGTGCAGAAGAGTTTGAGAGGGAGAGATTAGCTGAGCAGCTAAGGGAATTTATTACCGCTAATCCTGAACTTAATCTTACAAAGGACGAAATCGCAGACCAAATTCCTCCTTTGTATATGAAAAGGCTAGCAAAGGGAGAAATTTCTTTCGAGGAGTTCCTAGGTTTAACTAAGAAATTCCTTACGGCTTCAGAGAAAACACTAGCTAGAGAGGTGCCTCAAGCAAATGGCACTGATATTAGCGGTGTTAGAGGGTCTAGTAGCGCTCCAGCTAAACCAGAGGTGTCCAATATTTTGGATAATGAGAAAACTATAACGTTCTAAAAGGAAATAAAATGGCAAAACAAAGCACAGGTATCCTTCGATACGGCAACGCTCTTGAGCGTAAAGGCTGGATGGTCGAAGGTATGATACAAAAAGCCTCAGAAAGTTTCTGGAGAGGCTTAACTGGTAATAACCACGATGCGATTATTTATCAGAAAAATGATTTTAACGCAAAAGTAGGTCATAATATCATATTCGACTACAGCGGTAACCTAGCAACAGCAGGTTTTAGAGGTAAAGAGCAGGCGTTCGGTAACAGCCCATCAAAAATGAAGTTTAGCGATAGCTTAACACTAGAGTTTGGACGCTATACCGTAGATAATGGTATGGAGTTTGATGCAGAGGCTATAGGTGATATTGACCTAAGCACACACGCAGATAGTCGTGAAAAACTAGCGGATAACTTCGTAAGAGCTAAAGACCAGATGTTCTTCGACTTAGGTCAAGGTTATTTAAGAAATCAAGCTCCTACACACGTAATTCGCCCTGGTAACAAAGCTACAATCGGTGCATTAACTGCAACTGATAAACTTAGCTGGGAGTTTCTAGTTAATATGGAAACAATCGTTAAAACTGGTATAGGTTATACGGTTGGTGGACGTAGAAGCCCGATGAAACCATTTAAACTAGCTGATGGTAGAAAAGTATGGCTATTGGTTTTGGACTCATTCCAAATCGCTGACCTACTTAAAGACGAGAAGTTCCAAAGGGTTTATCAACACGCAGAAGTTCGCGGTATAGGCAATGCTCTAATTAGCCATAACGTAACTCAAGTAGGTTCGTTTGTTATTATGGAAGCTAGCACATTTGCAGGCGAGTCCATAAATAACCAACTATTCAAAACTGCGGTTGAAATCCAAGGTCTTAGAACTGTGGACGAAAATGGCACATTTAGTGGAACAGGTAAAGCACAAGCAGGTAAAGTTGCTTCACGTGGTCTAATCTTAGGTGCTGGTGCATTCCAACTAGGTATGGGTAGCACTCCAGATTACAAGTTCCAAGAGAGCCAAGATTTTGGTATCACAAGCGAAAGTGCAATGCTCCTAACAATGCAAGCCGATAAATGTAAATTAACTGCTGAGGTTGAGGATTACAAAGAGGCTAAAGTTGCTAATATGGACTATGGCGTTGCTGTTATTGATACCTATAACGATAAACTAAGTCAATAAAGGATAATAAATGGCTAAAAGAGTAGATTTTACTAAATTTCTTGGTAATAACAAGAAGTATTCAGCTTCGGCTGCGATTGCTAATGTTAAGATTTCAGCCCTAAAAGAAGCAGGAGTTGAAACAGGTGATACCGTAGTTTTAACTAAAATCCCTGCTAACTCTCTAATTACAGGTGTAACTCTTGTAGTTAAAGAAGGTGCTACAGGTGGTAACGTTAATCTTAGCGTTAATGGTGCTGCGGTCGCATTTGACCTAGGCACTGTTAAAGTAACTCCACAAACTACTTTCGTCCCTACAGTAACTAAGGATATTGTAGAAGTTACAGGTGTAGTTACAATGGGTGCAGCTAATGTAGGTGAGGGCTATGCGGTTATAAGCTTTATCCCTCTTGATACATTTGACGGAATGTTCGTAGGTTAATCCTACGAACTAAAGGCGAGCGATGTTAGTTTCTAGTTTAATATCAAGTGTAAGGTATAGGGTTGGTGATGTCCCTAATACAAAATTTACCGATGCTCGTATAATTGAGCTGATTAATGAGGGCTTAGACGACCTCGCTCGCAAAGTTAATATAAACAAAGGCGAGTTAGTTCTCCCTGTAGTTCCGTATCAACGTAAGGTAGTAATACCAGACCCTGATTTTATAAAACTATTGAGGGTTAGATGTAATAACCAGCCTGTGGAAGTAAAGTCATTTAGTTCGATGGACAAAAATCCACAGTGGGAGGAGGAAATTGGCAGTAATTTAAAATCTGTCATATACAACCTCAACAATCCACGCGAACTTAGTCTTTATCCTTTGTTGGAGGAGCCTACCTATACAAATTATAGACAACTAAATAACTTTGTTTCTAGCGATGGACTTTATGGTATAGCAATAGATATACCAGGAGTTACAAGAGATAATATCGATGGTATTATCACAGGCTTGAAAGTAGATGATGACCTACGCATTATTTATATCCCAGAAGGTATGCAGCCTAATGGTCAAATGACTTCGATGGCTGACGGGTTTAATCTTTTAGATATAAAATATTCAAAACGTCCTAAACAAGTTAGCGAAAAAACAGATATTGTGGATTTAAATGAAATGTTTAAATCTACGCTAGTTTATTACGTTTCGGGTATGCTACTATTAGATGATACACGTGGCGAGAATATAAATAAAGGTATGTTATTTATCAACAAATATAAAACAGAGTTGGAGAATATCCAGGAGCACGAAAAATCTGGTTATCAAAGTATAGCCGAATATTCAGTGCAATATAGAACGGGATTTGGAGACGAATATGGCATCTAACATTAAAGAAATTTATGTAAATAAATTGACCTTAGAGGATATGGAAATAGGAGTTGGCAACGTAGTTCAAACCAGGGGTGGAGTGCAAGTTACTAGAACTAAAATAAATGCACAAAATTTCCCTTATGATGAAACACATACCCTAGGTCAAAGACTTAATAGCGTCCAAAATGATTTAGCTAAGGCTGAGGAGCTATTAAATAAACTAGCTTCAAATAATAATGAGGCGAAAACAGTAAAAGAGGACGTTGATAGGCTTAAAAGCGAAATAGTTACAAAGGTAGCTAGTGCTGTCCAAACGCTAGATGAGTTAAACGCTTTAAAAGCTAATGTGGAGGGTAAAGTTCAAGAAGCTAGTCAAGCGGCGGCTAGTGCCTCATTTTCATCTACACAAGCAAGCACTACTTTAAATTCGGTTAATTTAGTATTAGGTGAGATTACTAAAATCCACGATGATTTGAAAGTCCTACAAGAAGCAGTTGATAGTGCGTTAGTATCCTTTAACACAAAAATAGCTCGTGGAGAGGAGATTAATAGTAATATTATCGAAGCTAAGGAGCAATTTAAAACCGTAGAAACTAAATTATCTCAAGCAATACAATCAATTAACGAAATAAGAAAAGCTAGCGAGGACGCAGTAGCTGCCAAAGAAGCGGCACAAACTAGCGAGCGTAAAGTAAAAGAATATTGGGAACAAGCGGAAGAAAGACGCAGGGAGTGGCTGTCAATGACAAGAGGTCTTCAAGGAGACCCAGGTCCTCAAGGACCAGCTGGTATTCAAGGTCCAGTTGGACCCAAAGGCGACGCTGGACCAATTGGCCCTGTAGGACCTGCAGGTATTCAAGGACCAATTGGTCCAATAGGACCACAAGGACCACAAGGACCTAAAGGTGACACTGGAGGTGGTATAGCTACCTATATATCAAAAGATAATTTCCCAACAACTGGAGACCATAAGACTTTATATATAGATAGCCAAACTAAGCGATTATATCATTGGAATGGCTCTTATGTAGCAATAAAAGGTGGTGAGAAAGCTTCTACATCAAGTGAGGGTATTGTTCAACTTTCTAGCTCTATAACTAGCACTTCTGAGGAGTTTGCGGCTACATCTAAGGCTGTAAATCTAGCTTATAAAGAAGCGGAGCAAGCTTTAAATGTGGCTAATGATAAATGGACGGCTGTGTCGGCATCTACAACCCAAGAGGGAATAGTTAAATTAAATGATACCGTAACAAGTGATAGTGCGACAGAGGCTGCAACAGCTAGAGCTGTTAAGCAAGCATATTTTACTGCTTTTAGTGCTTCACAGACTGCAAACATTAAATGGACTGCTGTTAATGCAACTGAAAATACTGCTGGTATAGTTAAAATTTCTGATAGATTAGATTTAACAGATGGTTCCGTAGCCGCTAGTTCTACGGCAGTATCTGAGGTTATGGCTACAATTAGAAGAGTAGAAAGGGCAGCTGGAAATCCTGCTAAATTAAACGGTAAATCTGCAAGTGTAGAAAATGACAAGGATACATTAGTTCTGAGAGATAATAATGGAGGCATAAAAGCAAATTCAGCTGTTTTCAATTCTATAATTTATAGAAATGTATTAAATAATAAGGATAGCATTTTTCAGGATAATAATATAAAAATATTATTTACAAATAATGAAACCAATGAAGTTTTAGGAGTTACACCAAAATCGTTTTTAAGCTGGGTAGGTATAACTTCAAAATATACTAAAGACCAAAGAAATGCTTGCTCAGTTAGTGTTTTATCTATTGATAACGGGGCTGTTTCTTTAACTTATTCGGATAATTACGATATTACTATGAAAGGTAATGGCGTTTTAACTCTAAACGATGTTTTAGTTGGTCAAAGTGGAATTCTTGTAGTTCGTAATGCTAATAAAATAACAGGGTTTGCTGCTAATTTAAAATTCAGGAAAATACCTACTGATTTACAATCTGTAGAGATATTCTCTTATTTTAAATATGCGGCTGACGCTATAGCGATGGGACGTGCATAATGAATACCTCGTTTATGATAGGTTGTAGTTCAGAAGGATTACAACCTGGGACTGTGTTATATAGCGACCCTCAAGCATATTATCAGGTTAAGACACCTATAAGAATTACTAATGAAAATTTAGATATTCTTAAAAATGCAACCATTGAAGTAACTTGTAAATGGGCCGCAGCAGGTTCTAATTCACTTGAATATATTGATAATAGAAAACATACCGTAAAATTAAATAATGGTATAGCTAAGTTTGAAGCTGAGGAGGAAGTATATGATAACGACCCTGCTGAAGTTCAATATAAGTTTAGCCTTAACATAGTTAATGGTTATTTAATGATTGAAGGTTATGAAATTTATAGTATCCCGCTTGATGGATACAGTGGTGAGTTTGGTATAGCCATATCTGAAGTAAAGTTTATAAGTAAAGGATAAATTATGTCAAATTTATATAATTTAAAAACTAAGTCGGTAGAGTATGTAGATATTATAACTTTACCTAATGGAGATAATATGTATCCTGAAGCTCTTAAAGATGAGTATTTAGTATCTTTAGGATATAAGCGGGTTATAGAAGTTGAGGCTAAAGGCGTTCCGTCAGAGATTGAATATATTGATAAAGAATATACAGAAGCTCCGACAAATTATACCATTAATAATGTAATTAAGCCTAAGACTTTGCAGATGATAGAAAAAGATTTTAAGGATTATGTGCAAATTATATTAGATAGTAAAGCTAAAGAAAAAGGTTATGATAATATAGTTTCAGCGTGCAGTTACGGCGGTTATGATAATGAGTTCAGGCAAGAAGGTGAATTATTTGGTAAATGGCGTGCTAACGTCTGGAAATGGGGATTTAAGCTTTTGCAAGATATTAATAGCGGTAAAAGAGAAATGCCTAAATCATTTGCTGAAGCTATAGCTGATATGCCACAATTGGATTAAAGGATAGCTTATGTGGAGTAAAGCATTAGGTTTCCTAGCTAATAGCAAAACTATAATAGTTATAATCTCGCTAGTAGCTGGGGCTTTGGTAACTCTTTTAGTTACTCAATATATAGAGATTAAATCTCTACAATCTAGCCTTGATAAAGCTAGTGAGAGGGTGCTAGTAGCTAAATTACAAGCAGAAGTATCTAAAAATAATTTAGATGGTTGTCGCACTTCATTAAATGAGCAGAATAAAGCCTTAGAGCAAACTAAGGTTGATTTAGCAGAAGTGTATAAGAAAAAAGAAATAGTTAAAACCCATATAGAATATATAAAAGTGCCAACACGCAATGCCGAGTGCGAAGCTAAGCTAAAATATTATGAAAATTTATATAAAGGACTTAGCAATGAAAGATAACATATTAAAGCTACAAGAAAAGGAGAAAGAGCTTAGATGTATGCTATTTATTATGTGCCTAACACTTATAGTTTGTCTAGGTGGGTGTGCGACTAAGCCCGAAGTGGTAACCAAGGTGGAATATCAAGAAAAGATTATCCCAGTAAGATGTAATGTAACAATTCCAGAGAAGCCCGTTTATGACCCCTCTGACTTGGACACGGCTAAAGGATTAACTTTGTATTATTCAAGTATAGAGGTCTTATTGAAAGGGTGTGTATATGGAGTGGTTAAATAGTTTAGATGAGTATCTTGGAAAGTATAAATGGGTGTTGGCTATCGGGTTTATTGGGGGCTTACTTAATGTAGGCTCTCGACCTGATAAAGGCTTAGGACGTAAAGTAATAGATTTATTACTTGGTATAGCTAGCTCTGTATTTTTCGGGTGGATTAGCTACGAAGTAATATTATTTATTTGGAAAGAGAACGGAGTAGCTTTAGCAGGTTGTGGATTTTTCGCTTGGAAAGGTGCTACCTGGTTTGGTGAGAAAGTTGATAAATGGGTCGATGCTAAAATCGAAGCCGAAAAGCATAAAGGAGATTTCGGTGGCTTTACAGATGATAGAACGCTCTAATAGAGAAATATTAGAGCTTCTTAAGGATAAAAGAACTAAGTGCATAGTTTATACAAGGGTGATGGGTTATCATCGCCCTGTAGAAGGCTTTAATTTAGGTAAAAAGGGTGAGCATAAAGAGCGTATAAAATTTGTAGAAAGGGATATAAAATGTTGCTAAGAATAGACAGGTTTAAGGATATTAATGACGGAACTATAGGTAAATTTTATATAGTTGATAATGATGGCGAAAAACTTATGAGTGGATTTACTCTTGAGCCTGCAGGCCCTGACACTACTACACCTAACAAAGATAGACGCATACCAGCAGGTAAGTATTACTTAGATTGGCACGTTGGCTCTAAATATAAAACACCACATCCTATAGTATTCAATGAGCAGGTATCTAAAAGTAGAGCAATACTTATACATAAAGGCAATTATCCTCAAGATACAGAAGGTTGCATACTTATGGGAGATAGCTATGATACTAAAGGAGTATATAACAGCGTTAAAACATTAGCTAGAGTATTTGAGTTACTTAGAGGTAATAAAGTATCAGTAGAAATTAACAATCTAATGGATTAAAATATGGCTAATGGTAGAAGTCCTGGACGACGTTCTGGAACTGGCGGTTTTAGTGGTTCTGGTAGAAGTAGGGGAGGTAAAGCCAATAGAGGTGGCGGTGATGGTAAAAACCACTCTAAAGGAAGTATAAACTCTGGAGCTCTTGGGTCTGCTCTTGGAGCTCTTGGAGCGGCTCTCGGAGCTGCTTTTGGAGGTAATACTAGAGGTAATACTGGAGGTCTGAGCGATAGATTTAAAATTGTTGGACCTAGTGTTGGTATGGCAGGCTATGTAGATATGGGCAGCCTAGGTAGTTACGATAAATGGTCAAACAACAGATATGCATTTGCTGGAAATCCTGCCTTATCTATGCAATATCACGAAAGGACAGGTGAATGGTCCATAGTTAATAATGTAACTGGTAGAACACTGGGTAAAATGGAAAGGCAGTGGGATGGGTCTTATGAGGCAACCGGTGTTTTCGAGCAAATGGCTAAAGGTTCTCCAGCCACTTTTGGTGTAGGAGAAACATTTACTAGCTATGCTATAAATAATAAAGGCCAGCTAGATTATAGCAAAGTTACAGAAAAATTTACCACTCGTAAAAGCACAGTCCCTGGCTATGATTATACTACTATAACCGAAACAAAAGAATGGTATGGAACTAAAATAGAAAAAGCACATTATAATCTTGGTATAGGTAATGTGAATAGGGTAGATACTACAAGGGATACTTTTCTAGGTAAATTTACCACTGATTGGCATACAATAAATTCCAGAAGGGGACCTATAGAAGTAGGCTTGGCTACTGAGATGGCTATAGATGCTTTTGAGGCGTTTAACGCTGATTATAAAACTATAAACAGCGTAGCTAAGGTTGCCAGTTTTATATCCACGGTAGCTAGTATAGCTTTGTCAGCTTTAAACCTGGTATCTGTAGCGCCGTTCGCTTTAAGAAACCTACAAGCTTTTAGTGTAGCACTTAGTAGTTTAAATAATATAGCTGAAGGGTTAGGAACTTTAGCAGATATGTTTGGTGGTAATTTGTCAATAGACCGAACTGAGCGTCATTTAACAGGTGGCTCTAGTTTAACATCACATATGTTTAATGGCTCTAGCGAACTAATAGGAGTAACTAGAGAGAATTTACCTGGTCTGTATTTAACTAGCCCGTTACACGGAGAATATAACTTTGCTAATACAGCCGAAGCTTTAATGCCTGTTAAAGATTATAGTATATTTAGCAGGAATGAATTTTTAAAACCAAATATACAACCAATGAAAGGAACAACAATGGCTCAAGTCGATATGCCGGTAACCTTAACCGGTATGAATAACGTAAGAGAAGGACATTTATTAAGCACCGATGAGGCTCAATATTTGAGAAATGTATCTACTATAACAGGGACTATAAAAAGTTCAAATAAACACGGAACTCCTGAAAATTTAGGAGCTAATTACGATGCTGTTTATCTATATGATGATGACGGATATGTAGGCGGTATTAAATACCAATCAATCGATAATGTCAGTTTTGCCAGTGTAGCTAACCAAACGTTTTGCTTAAAGAATGGTAGGCTGTATAGAGTTAATACTAAGAAAAATGGAATTAATGCCATAGAAAATGCCATAGAGTTGCCTTATATTCACGCTGGTAATGTATCTATTAGAATAAGAAATGGTATAGCTACTAGCTTATTAGAGCAAATACAAACTATGATACAAAATATTAAAGTTGTGGCTCCTGTTGAGAAGGTTAATGAAAAAGAACCTAAGGACGGAACTATCCCTAAATATGTTAATATAGCCGCGACTATTACAACAGAAAATTATAGTGATGGTATAAAAGAACATCTTAAAGATGGTAAAAGATTTTTCCATTTAAAAGGCACTACGGCAGCAAATAATGGTGATAGAATAGCTATTATACTTGGAGGGTCTATAACTTACGGAGTAGCTGCGGATAAATTATGGGAAATAGACGTAGATTTACTAGACGCTTTCGGGTCTATATTAAACGTAAATAATAATGGGACTGATGAAATTTATTATGCTGTAACTGCATACGATAAAGCTACTGGAATGGAGAGTTTGCCAGTAAAATCTAACTCTTGCTTTAACTTTAGTAAATTGATACATTTATATGTAGAGAACCCTAACGAAAAATATAGCCTTAAAATATACCGCAAAGATATATCTAGTTCGATGTATAAGTTTATAAGCTTACAATCGTATAAAGGTAATAACGTATTTATAGATAACCTAGCAGATATACCTAGCCCACAATTCCTAGATTTTACAGAAATTAAAGAAGTTACTGGATTAAAAGGGCTAGTTGAGCATAAAGCTACTCTATTCGCTTATAAAGGCAGTTATGTTTATTTTAGTAAGCCAGGACGTCCTAACATATGGAACGAACTCCAGTGTGTTACGGTTAATGAGCAAATTACTGGACTAGCTAGCTCACCACTAGGTCTTATGATATTTACTAAATATAGCACTTATTTATTAGGAGGCACTGATAGCGTTAGCTATACAATTTCTAACTTATCTAAATCTATAGGGTGTTCTGATACGAACTCAATAGCTAATATAAAAAATGCGGTTGTGTGGATATCAGATGGCGATGTTATGTTATCTATAGGTTCTACTATAAATAACTTAACAAAGGGTAGATATTCATTTGTAAATCCTGGGGAGACTTTAAAGATAATCAATGCTATAGTGGTAGGGGATATTTATTACGTATTTACAGATACTAAGGTTGTTAAAATGGACTTTGGTCTTAACCACCCAGTCATAACTGAAATGGATATTACTAATTCATTTGGTGCTGTAAGGGACAACCAACTATATTTTGTAAATAATTCGCAGTTATATAAAGCTTATGATAGCCTAGAATATGGCACTATGTTAGTTAAAACGGTTAAATTTATAGGAACTTCTATGGATATATTAAAAGAATTTAACTACGTTAATATAGTATTAAAAGGTAATTTAAACGTAAAAGTATTCATTGATGATACATTAGTTACCGAGCAATCTTATAATGTCCAAAAACCTACGGTAGCTAATATAGGTATCCCGGTAGATTTCAATGAAGGGTTGTATATCCATCTGGAAATTAGCGGGGAGGGTCAGATATATAGTTATAGATATATCTTTGATAACCGTAACTTAAGATAACTTTAAAGTATCTTATGCTATAATACAATTAAACTAAAATAATGGAGGCTTAAAAAATATGAGCTGGCTTAATTATATAGGAGCAGGTATCGGTTTAGCCCAGGCTGGAGCCGCTATTTACGGTGCCCATAAAGCTAATAAGCTTGGTAAGCAACAGCTAGAAATGGCTAGAGAACAGCAACAAGCGGCAGTCCAACGTGATGCTGAACGTAGGGCTATTTACGGAGATTTAGAGAAAAACTTAGCTGACTATTATACAAACTTAACACCTGAGCAAAGAACTAACCGTAACCTAGACAGGTATGACAAGCAGTTTAAAATGGCACAGGATAAAGTCCAGCAAAACATAGCTCAACGTGGATTAATGGGTTCAGGTATTGAGCAAGAAACACTAGCTCAAATGGAGCAAAATGCTATAAACGATAGGTTGAATATAGCAGAACAAGCCGAGCAGTCAGTGCGTAATGAGCAGATGGGCTTCTTAGGTTATGCTTCTGGACAAGGTAATATAGCCGCTCAGTCCTTAGCTAATGCTAATGCACAATCTATGGGAGCTATGGCTAACCAGCAAAATAACTGGAATAGAATAGCAGATATGTCGGGACAATCAGCAGGTAATGTGTTTGGTGCTTTAATGTATAACTATGGCAGAAATGGTGCTAATATGTTTGGAACTAATGACAGCCAGGGTGGCTCAAATAACTTCGGGTTTTAAAGGATAAATAATGTGGAATTTAGGTAGCGGTTTTGCTCAAGGTGTATATGAAAACCAACGTGGGCTAGATGAAAAGCGAGAGTATGAGGAGCTATCTCAACAAAGAGCCTTAGCTAGACAAAGAACCCAGCAACTTATGGATAAAGATAGTATTGAAATGGATAAAATGAAATACCAGCTAGACGCTCTAAAAATGGAGAATTTAAAAATGGCTGCTGGTAATGAAAAACTAAAACTATCTGGACGCTTTTCAGACCTCGTGGACGCAGTAACTAAGAATAGAGGTAATTTTAGGAAAGATACTCAAGAGGAGATAGATGGTAATAATTTACCAGAAAATTTTGATAAAACTAAATATACTTATGACCCTACAACTAATAAGTATAGAGGCGTTAAAACTGAATACACAATGCCTAAAGATGTAGAGCAGGCAGTAAATCAATTTAAACGAGATGTAGTTATAGACCCTGATGGTAGTAGGTGGATAAACGGTATTATGGGAAATGCTCCCGACAATCCAGTCATAGATGTTACATATAATCCTGCTAAGGAGGAGATGGTATTTATGACTAAGGACGGTAAAGAAAGACATATGCAATTAGATATGGTAGCTTATGGTCTAGGGTTTGATAAACAAATGAAACTAGCTGACATAAATCGTATGAACGAGGATATGGCTAGGTCTAAACTTATGTATGAAATAGAAAATAAAAAAGCAGAAGCCTTTAAAAATACAGCAGCTGGTAATAAGTATAATGAAGAGGCTAGATATGTAGGTATGGATGCCCAATCTCGTGCGATAAATGCTCACGCTAATGATGTAGCTTCACAAGCGGCATTAATGAAAGCCGTTAATATGGGTTCAGGTAGTAATATGACTGCCGCACAAATTAAAGAACAAAATAGACTTAGATTAGAGAACTTAAGAAAGGATATAGAGGGTAAATCAGATAAAGAATTTTATGAAGCTTACCAAGATAACCCAGAACTTATGGAGAAAGATTTACAGAAAAACGGAGCTATGCGTCAAAACTTAGCTAATGCCACAACATCTGCATTAATAGTTAAAGAGATGGAGAAATTTGAAGCAAGGGCTAATATTTTAATGAAACTAGCTAAATCTGCCACCATAGACGATAAAGTTAAAGGAGAGGTAGCTAAATACTTCCCTGAATTTACTCCTACTGATTGGAACGATAGAGCTAAACTTATGTCTGAACTAGAAACCCAAGCTAAGCAAATAGCCGCTAACCAAATTAAATTATTGTCTGGTGCCGCATTTACAACCGAAGAGTTTAAAAACCAAGTTAATGCTTATTTAGAGGGTATAAATAATCTTAAATCTGTAGATACTTGGGCATCTAGCTTAAAAGCCCTTAAAAATCAATGGTCAGCTAACGTCGCTGGATATAACGGCTTATTAAATAAACCACAAAAAAGATTTGTAAAAGGGTTAATAGAAAGTAGTAATGCAGAAGCCGCAGATATTATGAATACTATATCAGAGAGTGGTAAAATTAGCTACCTTAATGAAGCGATACAAGAAATGCAAGGTAAATCTCCAGAGGAACAACAAGCTTGGTATTCTGGTCTAAGTCCTGAGATGAAAGCTACTTTAAAAGCAATGCGTGAAAAGGATAACTAATGAGTGAGAAACTATTAGAAAAAGCCAGGGATTATTTTGAATATGCAACTAACTGGCATAGCGAGTGTAGAGAGGAAGCTAAGGAGATTATAGCTTTTAACCACAATCAACATTATACGATTAAGCAATTAAATACCTTAGTTAATAGAAAACAACCAGCAGAAACTTTTAACATCATAAAATCATATAAGCGTGTTATTAGCGGTTATCTAGCTTCTACAATATCCAACATCAATGTTAAGCCTGTAGGTATTGAGGATATAAACATAGCTTCAGTTGGGCAGGATATAGTTCAATATACGTTAAGAATATCAAAATTTAATCGTATGAAAACTAGGTTAATAGATGACCTATTACTAGCTGGTATTTGTGCATTTGAGATAAGAGTTGAGGACACTGGTAAGAAAGATGAATTTGGAACTAAAGACGTTCAAATTAAACTACGTTATCTACCTTGGGACGAAGTTATCCCAGACCCTAAATCTCGTGAGGAGGATTACTCCGATGCTAGATATATCCACAAATATAGATGGATATCTGCCCAAGATATAGATGATACTTGGCCCGGTAAAAGTGAGGAGATAAATAGGTCAGTAGGGTTTGAAGGCATAGATAATCCTGATAGTGGCAAAGCCTACAAATACAAAATGAACGATAGTTATTTAGTTATAACTAGCTATTTAAAAGAGGACGGAAAGATTTGGGAGCTAGTTTGGAGCGGAGATACGTTACTAGAGAAAACTGAAGTTACACACCTACAAAAATTTCCTATTATGCCTATATATCTTGAGCGTGATGAAAAAGGCTTTTACGGCATATTTAGAGAAGTTCTTGAAAGTCAGAAAGCTATTAACCAGGCATTAATCCAAATACAACTATTAGCTAACGTTAATAAAGTTTATATCAATAAAACGGCAGTTGATAGTGTAGAGGAATTTACTAAAGTATTTAATAGGGTTAATGCAATTATACCTATGAAAGATATTCACGGCGTTAAGATAGATAATCTAAATGGCGACGTAATAGCTCAATATACTATTATAGATAGGTCGCTACAAAGGATTAAGACTATCCTAAATCTAAACGATAGCTTCTTAGGTATGATGGGTTCATCAGCTTCTGGTCGTCAAATTAAGCTACAACAAAATATGACTGCAAGTGCATTAAATTACATTACATCTAACATCGAGTATATGTATGAGTGTATAGGTATAAATATCCTAGATTTTGCTAAGTTATTTTACAGAGCTTATAAGATGATAAGAATAGCCGACCAAAGATCTGGAGATAGGTTTATAGAGCTAAATAAGCCGTTCTTAATGCCTAATGCTGAAACAGGGCAAGATGAAATAGTTATCAAGGATATAACCTATGATGACCACGGTAATGCTAAGATAATCCCTTGGATAGAAAGAGAAACCCAAATTGAGTTTTTAGAGTATGATATCGAGATAACCACAGCTAACTATAACGAAACGGACGACATAGAAAAACTACAGCTTGACCAGCTATTGTCAGGACAAGCAGGTAATTTCTTGATGAATACCGACCCAGCTAGTTATGGTAAAGTAGTAGCTCTAAGTATGCGTGCAATGAAAACCCGCAACAGCGAATACATAGCTGATATATTTGAGCAAGTGGCTAGCAAACTTGCTGGAGCTGAAACTAGGGACCCTAGAGATGCAGGCAATGGAGCTGATGTAGGAGCAGGTGATATGGGTTCTATAATGTCAGCTATAGGTATGAGCAATGACGCCGCTCCAGACGGCTATAATAGACCACAAGAATAAGGATAAATAATGTCAGATAACTTAGCTTGGCTAGATAACTTAATAGCTAATGATAAACCAGCAGCAACAGCTCCTAAAATAAAGAATACAGCAGGGCTTAGTGAAGCAACCCAACCTGCTGTAGCTCAGCCAACCGTAGCTAAACCAGCTACAACTAAACCTACGGAAGCAGCTCCTAAAAGTAATGATAGTCAATTAGGTTGGCTAGATAACTTAATAGCTAATGATACTAAAGTGCAACAAACACCAGCTACCACTAATACTACTCCTACTACTAAGCAACCCGAAGTTAATTTAGATGGTATGACAGAAGCACCACCTCCACCAGGCGGATATAAAGACCCTAATGCTCCACAATCTAAGAAAGAAAAAACGTTCTTTGAAAGTGCTAGGGATTTCGTAGCCGATGCTAGTAATGCGTTCGCTTACCCACTTAAGAAATTTTCTCAAGATCCAGTTAAATTTGTTAGTGATGGTATATCTGGTGTGGCTGATGTAGCTATGGATTTACCTGCTACCGCTAAATATGTAGCTAATATTTATCAAGCTAACATAGGTATGCCAACAGCTGCCATAGTTAATAACTTATTATCTAAGACTGGATTAGTTGATGACCACTCAAAAGAGATTAAAGAGGATATTAAAACTATACAAGCCAATATAAAGAAATATGATGAACGCCACGATACATTAGGTGCATATGGCAATGCTGACGCGGTAGAAAATATACTCCTTACATCTATCCCATTAATGAGAAGCTACAAGTCTGCCATAACTTTAGAGGCTACATTAGGAGCAATGATGGGCGTAAAAGAAAATGCGTTGGACCCTAATCATAAAGGACCTATTACGGATAGTATGTATGTGGATGCGGCAGTAGGTGGTGCTGTAGGAGCTGTTGGCACATTTGCTATTAATAGATTAGCCGCTAAATTAGGCGAGAATGCTATACCTAAAGGTATGGATAAAGATGTATTTAACTGGATGTTATCTAAGAAATTATCTCCAGAACAAGCCGCTGATATATTAAAAGATGTCCCTAAAAATGAGCAGGCATATAGAGCGGCGATGGCACTAGGAGATACTGGTAAAGGTGCTATAAAACAAGCGGCTTATTCGGATAAGTTATCAAACCAATTAAATATACTAGCTAGGGAGAGAGCTAACGATATAGCTAAGGTTGGTAATACATTAAACGCCGACGAACATTTAGCAGTAGCAGGTAAAAATTTCGATGAAATATCCAAGCTAATAAATACTTATGATTTACCTATAAATATGAAAGAAACATTTAAAGGTATAAGAAATATAGCAGATGTTAAAGGTGAGACTGCAAGCCCGGCAATGAACGAATTAGCTAGAATACGAAAACAATGGACTGAAAATGGCGAAGATGTCCAACTAGCTGATGTTTTAGAAGTGCGTAAAAAAGTAAATGCCTTAATGCGAGATGCTGACGGAGCGGATAAAGTAAAATTAGATGAGGTTAAAAAAGCAATAGATAATACCATAAAGACATCGAAAGTCCCAGAAGCCGTTAAAAACGCATTTAATAAAGCTAATCTTGATTATGCTACGGCAGTTAAGAATAAAGAATTAGCTGAGATTGTAAATAAAAATATAGATAGCCACGGTCTTATGGATTATAAAAAGTATATGAAAGACCTAGAGGAGTCAGGCATTAAAACAGAGCAAGCCAGAGCTACCGCTAAATTAGCCGAAGAATACGCCAATAAATATAAAAATGATAAAATGTTTATAGGTTCTAAAGGTTCTGATAGGTGGAGAAGTGTTATGGGACTTCTTGGATTAGCTAGCACATATGCCCAGCAAGCTGTTATTAGATGGGGTGAATATGGATTAAATAACAAAGTGCAAGCTAAAGTTACTAAATACCTTAAAAACTCTAAAACGATGTATGAAGCTTTATCTAAAATAACCACAGATTATAAAATCCCTGAGGAGATTAGAGGTAAGTTCGAGGCTGAAATGCTTAAAATAGATAAGTCAGAACTTAGCCCAATAGAAAAAGGTATAGCTCGCCAAGACTTAGCTAAGGCTAAGACAGAGGGTGAAAACCTAAGTCGAGAATTAGAGAAAATTAATTTACAGGTAAAGAAAGCTAATACCCAAGTGTTGGCTAATAGAATAGCTTTAGATAAAGCCCAGAAAAAAGGTGTAACTGGAGACGAGCTAGAGCTACTAGAGCAAAGGTTAGAAAATAGCGAGGACGCTTATGATATGCTATATAAAGACCGTTTAAGGATTGAGGATAGAATAGGTAAAAATGCAGATACACAGGCTAATTATAGAAAACTATCTGAGTAGCAGGAGTTAAATCTCCTGCCTTATGTAGGTAGAATTGTTAAAGTCCTCTTTCTTACTTACTTTATTATATACTTGCTCACTTATAGCTTTTCTTACTAATATATGATTAACTAAATTAGTATTAGAGCCGTTTATATTGACTATTCTATCTCGGCGTTGTATAAACTTAGCTCCGCTATAATCCGAACTTAAGATTATGAAATGCTTTAAATCGGATAAATCGACCCCTTCAGCGTGTGCATTTGAGCTATAAATGCGTGCATTTTTAAAATGTTTCTTTAATAGATTACGCTCGCCTATAAAGTGGCACATAATACCTACATCTTTAGTATCGCCAAAAGTTTTCTTTATATAGTCGATTTTTTCAGTATTACCCAGCTCTATATAATCATCACCTATTTTTAAAATACCACTCTCTACCATATGCAAGCTCGTGCGTAATTTCATCGTGCTATCACATACAATATCTAGTCCGCTATTAGCTCCGTTATAATAGCTAAAATCACTTATTACTTTAACGTTTTGCAGTCGATTATAAAAATCTCGTGTATAATTATCTAGCTCAACATAATGCAATTTATCAACGCTTTGAACGTCGCTTGAAATGCCTGCGTCCTCCTGGGTCATATATACAGTAAAGGCATTTATCTCTTTCATTAAACGCTTGGTATCACACCTATCATACTGAGCTATTTCTCTGCCATTAACTTTGATATAATATGGTATTCCATAAAATCTAAAGAAATCGTAAAAGTTTGAGAACTTAAATGGGTTAAATTTAGATATAGCCATCTGATGGTATATAGTGTTAGGGCTCTCAACTATAGCTGTCCCGCTTAGATGTATATGTGGTAAATCCCAGCACACTTTTCTTATAACCTTAGTTCTTTGTGATGGCTTACCTAAAGTCCCTAAGTTATGGCTTTCGTCTATTATAGCTAGTTGGTAATCGCTAGGATTTACCTTAAGATTAAATCTACCTGCTTGCATTTTACCTAATTGCTCATAATTTATGACGTGGTATTTCTTAGTTAATCCAAGCTCTTTATCTGCTAAGAACTTATCCCACCCAGAAATAGCAGCCTTTTTAGTTATAACTAAAACATTACTAACTTTTTGGCTTTTCTCAGCTATAAGTAGCGATGTTAAAGTTTTACCACTACGTGGCTTACCAGCTAGATATACATATCCAACTTGTTTAAGTATATCCCAGCACTCCTCTGCTTTATCAATTTGGTGTTTATAAGGTTTCATAATTTCTCCAATAATTCGATGCAAAAATTATAGCTATCGGTAGCTATATCCTCATCTCCATCGAAATGCTTATTTATTAAATCCATACAATCCTTTTCTATTTTATCCCAAAAGTTTGTAAGTGTTTTAGATAAAGGTCTCCCTCTTCTTTCATTACGTGCAAAGTTTAGATATAGCATATTAAGCCCTAGAACTGATAATTCTACCGAATAATTGCTAGTGGAGAAAGCTATCGTATAGCTAACCTTCTCCAACTTTTTCATAATCTTGGATTTAACGCACGTATATATCGGCAATAAAGCCCTTATTTCAGTTTCTATCTTAGTCAGGGTTGCTGTGTCCTGCTCTGATAGAAAAGTGCCGCCTTCTTTATCCATCTCAAGAAGTCCAAGGACGTAAGCTATAATTATTACGTCCTTGATTTCTCCACCACTAATAGTTCCGTTACTCATAGGTCAAACAAACTTTCTATTATGGCGAAAATAACATCTATAACTACTAATGCTATACATACCATTAAAACTATACCAAATATGTGTAACATTATAGCCAACCTATTAGAATTGAAATTATTAATTGTGTCATTTTAATCCTCCTATAACATTAAATTAATATTATCTATTGTAGCCTTAACTGCATCTAAATCCCAGCTAACTATGGCTACGCCGCCAGCCTCTTTAATTTTCTTTATGTTATATTCTTGTAATTCTGAAACGTTAGTTTTAGTTTCAGGTCTTTTTACTTCAACAGCTAAGAAAATGCCTTGATAGCAAGCTAATATATCAGGAGTGCCAGATTTATTACTGGCTACTACCTTAACTACATAAGCACCTACACTTTCAAGATATTTAATTATCTTGCGTTGTATATCCTGCTCTTTCATCAGTCTATATCCTCGATAGTTTTATCGTCCCTAACACATACAAATGTAGGCTGGATATATGTAGCTAAAAGCTGTTCGTATTCTACCTCGATAACTTTACCGATAAAATAATCAGGGTTTTGCATACGCTCATAATCGCTCAAACCGCTGCCCACTTGGACAACTCTACCACTTCTGTCTTTTAGAACTAGGCTACCTATCATACCTGAATACTTACCAGTGCCCTCTGTAACATCTATACAATGCAGGTCTGCTGTAGGTCTAAACTTAATTTTAATAGCTGTATTTAACCGCTTCCCAGGCTCATAAGTGTGGTTCATCTGCTTGCAGTAGATACCCTCAAAGCCTTTCTTGACCATTGAATGGGCTAATTCTTTAGCTTGCTCGATAGTTAAGTCCCAACCGATAACACTAGCAGTTGTCATACCTCTTGGTAATTCTAACTCCTCGTCCATAAGTCTTATTCTATCGCTGTAAGCCCAATCCATAACAGAGCCATTGAAGTGTAGGATATCAAATACCATAAACTTATAAGTTCCAACGCAAGGTATATTTTTCTCAAAATTACTCCTTAGATTACCAGTGCTACATCTAACACGGCTACCAAGCTTGCCATCAGTGTCAGCTATATATTCGCACTCTATAATAAAATCATCTGGATTATTTTCGCAAAGATAATCCGCTATTTCTGGGATATAGAACTGCTTACCGCCAGAAGTCCAGAACTGAACTTCTCCATTAAACTTATGTATCTGAACATAGTTACCATCGTATTTAGTTGTAGCTATCCATTTATTTGGTGCTAACTTGCTTGGTGCTACATTATCTATATCTTTTCCCTTGCATTGCTCAATCATTGGCATCGTCAAATCCTCCTCTGTTTATTTCTCTAGCTAGGGTTATCTGCCTCATAAGCTCCAATACTTCTGAAGGTTTAACTAGGCTATAATCATTAAACACGCAAAACAAAACACGCATAGCGTCCTCAAATTTTTCGTCTTCAATAGGTAAATCTCCAACGCGTATATAACCCCATTGTCTATCTCCTACACCTTGATAAAACTTCTTTATATTAACATAGTTATCATTTTTAAATAACCCCCTACCAGTAATTAGTTCATATTGGTAATTATTTCTCATTATTATTCTCCTGACCTAAGCAAAGTTTTATTTTCTCTTGTCCGAAATATGTAGCTATAATTTCGCTTAACGTTACTAAAGTTATATTACATATTTCAGCGCATAACGCTAACGATTTTAAAGCGTTATAAAATGCTTGATTATTCATTTCGTTATAATCTAGCTTTATAATAATAGCTCCGATTTCTATACTATCGACCGAAGCACGGATTACAGCTGTAGTTTTTTCGCTAAACATTGAGTTTATTAATTCAACTCCATACTTAACCTTGCTCATTGCTCGACCTTGTTATAAGTAACTTCATCAAACCACTGTTCTAGCCTAGATACTAAACTATCAGCAGGCACCTCATAATCATTTAATATAGAGGCTAATACTTGAGTTAAAAATCCCATAGATTTACCAGTGTCTGTATCCTCATAAGCCTTAGCTAGTATTTTACCTACATATTTTTCATTTTCATCGTATTCATCTATTATAACCAAATTATGGGATTTAATAGTATCTGAACCAGGTCTAAATAGTGTAAAAACAGCATAACTCATTTTAAGCCTCCTCAAAATAGACTTTATCAAACCAAGCTGATAAGTTAGCCATTAATTCTTGCCTTGGTATATTATGCTCAGATATAATATTTAATAAAATATTAAGGGCGCAAAACGCTAATTTACTATTTTGGGCTTCATTATTAAGCACAGCTACAATGTTACCTTTATAAGTAGTGCCCTCAAATTCTTTAAATATAACTTTAGTATTATCAAACGCCTGACTAATCCCGTGTTCGTATTGAATATCTCCAACATAGGTAACCATCACAACTCCTTTGGCATTACTGCTATATAATCTATCTCGGTGCCAACTTTATTGTCCATCATTTCTACTGGCAAATTATCACTACTAGCTTGTTGGCATAAATCTACTATATCAGCAGCCTTTGCTGACAATATTCTATTACCAAACATTAGCTTCCATTGAAATTTCTTTACACCAAAATGTTCGTAGTAAATAACTCCAGATGTTTTAGACGGGTCTAAAATAAAATAATACTTCACTTCAGGTGTTTTGTTAGTAAATTTCATCTATATTCTCCTACCTGTTATGAACCCTACTGCAAAACCAGCCATTATCGCGTTTATGCACTCTATAACCCTTAGCTTCCCAAGCCGCTACAATATCTGCCTCTATAGGATTATCGAATATTTTATCCAGCTCCATACGCTCAATTTCTGTAAGCTCAGCTTTCATTTTAGGCACTTCGTTGCGTTGTAAAAACTTTTGGTATAGCTTCTCATAATTAGCGTCAGTGGATTTAATAAAAGTCCCAGCTTCGTTCAAGAAACCTTTTCTGTCTTTAATATCGTTGTAGGCTATCTCAGCACACTCAACTATATCAGAACCTACTAACTTAGCTATATTTACCAAGACCACGAAGCAATCGCCAATATCATCTCGGCAATCTTTACCCTTAGCTATATTGTCTGCTAGTTCGCCCATCTCGCTCATAAGTTTAAGGCATTGAGTGCTGGCTTTAGAATTAGCTAAGATACCTCTATCTGCTGCCCATTGCTCTATTTTGGCTTGTAGTTCATTTAAATTAGGCATTTTCTTCTCCATCTAATTTTAGTTCTGCTTTAAGGCTTGCTTCACTGTATGGGTGAATAGTTACGCCATAAAGTTTGTAGATAAGTTTAGCTTGCTTAAGGCTAATATTGTATCTACTTGATTTATAAGTAGAAATCATAGAGGCTGATACCCTCAAATGTTTAGAGATTTCTACACCTGTCATACCCTGGTTTTCAAGGTCTTCGATGTAACTTTGGATAGTTATAACTTTATCCATTTTTGCTCCTTTGAATTGTTTTTAATTAAATTTTTCTCTTTAATTACGTTTATTATAACGTAAATTTACTTAACTTTAACTTAATTTAATATTAAAGTTTTCTTAATAGCATTGCGTGCTAAGCGATTTTAATCTTTACTCGATGAATTACATTAACTAAAAATTTAAATCGCTCTACGCTCACGCATTGCACGATTTTTAACGTTTATAGACTGCAAGCTTACGCTCAAACAAATCTATATCATCAACCGCACGGCTAAATATACTCCGCATTGTTATAGAGTTATTACCAAGCTCTATTTCATTGCCTGCATATTGTTTAACCTGCATCGTATCTGCTAGTTTAACTATTAAACTCTCCACGCTGGTGCGTTGCTCGTATTCTCTGTAAAGCTCATAAATAAAACTAGGGAAGTTCTGAAACATAACGGTTCTCTCGGCTTTGCCCACAGCTTTAACAAGTTCTGGGCACATAGTTTTAGTGCTTAATGTTATATCACCTATATAACTCTCGGCGAAGTCGTGGATTATAGCCATCTGAACTGCTTTGTTTAAATCAAACTTATAATCCTTATACAACTCCATAACATAGGTAGCTACAAAGAAACTATGTTCAGCCACCGTTTCGTTAGTTATTCTTGGCGTTATAGAATAACGCTGTATAAATTTTAAATTATATACCTTTTGTGGTATAGTAAAACCTTCGTTCATTCTATATCCTTATCTGCGATGTAGCCAACATTATCCATATCTATTAAAATATCCCATAGCTCTTTAAGACTTCGAGCCACTCTACCGCTCTTAGCCAACATTAGATTAACTTTCTCTATCCCAGGAGCGTAATAAATAACTTGTAACTCTCTAGCATAAGCATAGCCACACTCCCACAAAGTGCCCATATCTTTGCCAATAGTTGAAGCTATAATAATATCCGCATTATCTAATGCTTGGATATTTTTCTGGAATATATCCTCTAACTTTTGACCCTTTGCATTATTATGCTTTCTAGGGCTAAAATAATGTTCAAAATGTTTTTTAATAAAACACTCTAGTTCATCTAAGGCTTTCTCCTGCTCAGGAGAAAACCAACCACCAGCTATATACACTTCATAATCAAATATTGTCGCCATTTCTTAGCCCTTTTAATATTTGTTTAATATCGCTTTTACGCCTTTCATAATAATGCCCGCCAGGGAAATCCGCTCTACGCTTTTGATAAATGCAGTCTTCAGGCTTTAATCCAGGGACTTCGTTTTCTTGCTTAGGTAAGTAAGCTAGTGAATTATGACCGCTTAGTGCGGTTTTGCAAAAGAACTCATCTCGCCCACCTATATCCATATTTATACACTCTTGTAAAGCTGGGTATTGTCTAACTAATTTTAGCCACATAAGTATAGCTATAATATTATCGCTTTCAGGCTGTATCGCTTCATCTTTACGTGTCTTTATAAATGCGATTATATCTTTTAAGCTACCGCTAACGTAATAGAAATTACTTAGGCTTCTTGGTAAAATTGTTCTAGCGTCAAAAATAGATACTTCTTTACTATCAACCATATCAGCATATAGTTTCTTGGCAGCATCAACTATCTCCATATACCTATTCATAAACTTATCATTTACTAAAATGCTTGGCTTTACCATACAATCATCTTTACGCATATCCCTATCAGCTGTGCATTGAGCGCTGAAGCTAAGAGTTCTATGCCTTATAAGGTGTGTAACATCTATTAAATCCAAGCCATCTATCAGAAACGTAACTCTTATAGTTTCTAATGCCGTTGGTAACATCTCTCCCTTGAATATAGATTTAACTATCTCCTCGCGGTTATCTATATCCCTATTATCATCTGCTTTATCTCTCCAAGTAGCTGTTGTAAATTCGGGTAAATAGTTGCAAAGCTCCTCCCAACTTGGGGCCGATACTAAATCAACCGTTATGTTGGTTATTTGATTTAGGTAGGCTGTTTTAACAGACCTACCAAATTTAGTTTTTACCTTGCTCATTTTCTTTCTCCTTTTTATATTCATCGTAAGCTTCTTTAGCTAGTTGAGTTATATCGCTATCCTCTCCAGTTAAGGCAGACACGAAGTCCATAAACTCTTTAATATACACGTCATCGGCATCAGCTTCTTGGGCGGCTTCTTGTTCTTGCTCCTGCTTTTCAGCCTTTCTAAGGGCTTTCTCTACTAACGTAGCATACCCTGCAATATCGTGCCAAGTATCTATATGATATGGAGTTACAGCCAAGCGGGATAGTTTATTAACTATATCATACACATATACCATATGAATAGCAGGCATACCACCGTGATTAACTTTCGCATACCTATCTACAATTAGTTCCATAACATTAGCTCTAAACTCAGAACCACCTTTGTAGTCGCCATACACTTTACCACGCTCCTTAAGCGTTTCATTTACATTACTCATCGTTTTCTCCTTTGTTAATTTCTGGACGCCATAGCTCTAGGCTATAACTATCTGTTTCAGGGTCGTAGCTAATCTGGTGCATACTAACCAACCTCATATTTTTAATCGCATCGAATACATCACGCCCTCTAGCTTCGTATTCATTTACTACACGCTCCCAACACTCAGCCGCAGAACTAGCACCAGCTAAGATTTTATCGGCTGTTTTAGGGCCCACTTTAGCTAAACCAATAACGTTGTCGCCTGTGTCCCCAGTTAAGCACTGCTTATAGTGGTGCTTCATAGCCTGCTCAGGTTCTACATCGAAGAAAGTCATCTTTATTTCGTCAAGGTTATTACCAGCCTTAGTTGTAGTTGCAGCCCTGCTGTAATAGTTAAAGTGCCTGCCTGGTAAAGTATAAAGCACGTCTTTATCTACCGCACAAAGTATATACTTATCAGGCTGGGCTTTTTTCTTAGCTATAACAGCATCATCAGCCTCGAAGTCATAATGGATAAAAGCTTTTTCTGGGAACGTTTCAGCCATCTTAACTTTTAGCTCACTAAGACCATCAGGGCTTTTCATCTCCAAGCGGTTTGCTTTATACATAGGGTCAATTTTAGTATATCTAAAACTACCTCTACCTATAGTAAAATGTAGCTCCCAATCTTTGCAACCAGTAGCGTCAAGAATACCTTGCAACTTCTCTAGCGTTGATTGGTAAGCATTATCCATATTACATATAGATATAGTCCCAGCTTCAGGGTCATAAGTTTTCATTGAGCTAATGTTAGCCCACTCCTCATCTGAATACATCTCCCTTGGTAACAATTCTATAACCTCTTGGTGTTTAGTTACGCTACCAAATACAACGGTGTCCGCGTCAATTAACGCTATCTTATCGTTTTTAGGTGCGGCTACATCGCCATTTTGAGCTAGTTCAATATCGACCAACTCGCCATCATCAAATTCCATTGATTTCTCCTTTCTTAATAAATGAGTTTATATCTCTCTTTATTTATACGAATATTATAACTAAACTTAACTTAATTTTCAATTAAACTAAACTTAATATTTTCTTAATAATTAAACGAGCCTTAAAGACCCGTTTAATTAGTCGCCTACTGGCATTGGGATATCTTTATATTTAAAGATTGAAGTTTTGCAAATCTCCTCCCAACCCTTAACCATAGCTTTACTTACACGCTCGTGCCATAAATCGTAGTCAGCTTTAGGCACTCTTAGATAAATCGCGTCGTGGACCACATTAAAAATCAGCTTCAACGCTTCTGGGTATTCTTTGCAAAGGTAATGCACTGCTAATTTTGTGGTTTCACTACCTGAGCCCTGAATTGGCCCGTTAATAGCATCAGTGCCTATCTTCGGGTGAACCCTGCGACCTAATGCCGTTGTGTAAATATAGTTGGCTTTACCCACATTCTTCCACACTTCATCGTGATATTTTTTAATTGCTTTATACTTACTGAAATATAAATTACGTAGCTTTGTAGCTTCATCAAGCGATATTTTAAGAGCATAGCGAGTTAAACTATAATTTTGATAAGTCTTTGCACTCATTCCGTAAATATAACCGAAATTAAGAGCTTTAGCTAGTGTTCTATCCTTTTTAGTTACGTATTCACCTTTTGTTTTATCGCCCGTAAATAGTGCGTCATAGTCATCACCTAATGGACCATCTGGATGGACTTTCTTACCTGTAGCTAATGCAGCCATATTAGTGTGTAAGTCCTCTCCATTAAGTAATTCTTGATACATAACTGGCTCACCAAATACACTCGCCGCAATTCTTAGCTCAAGGGTAGAATAGTCAAGACCTACAACCTTAGTGTCCTCTGTTTCAGGCTTAAATAATGGCTGTAAGCGTCTTGGTATCTGCTGCGAGTTAAACCCATTAGGTAAATCTCCACCGCTAGAAGTAAATCGTCCAGTAATAGCTCCTGCAACGTTAAAGCGGGTTTGCATATATTGATGATTTATACTCTGTAAATACCCTTTTTCTTTTAATGCTTTACGCATATAAATTATCGTGTGAGCTTTCTCTGCTAACGGCTTATCACTTACGCTGTAATTAACTAATGTATCGTAATCACTGCTTTCGGTGCCTAGATACGCTTTAACTTGTTTAGGGCTATTAACATTAAACCCTTCTGGTAGCTCTTTAGTTAAGCGGACTATATCCTCATCAACTTCTTTTTCGTATTTAGCCCTTAGTGGTAAATCTACCATAATGCCGTTCTGTTGATAAACTATTGCATACTTAAGGCTTAGAATATCAACCTGGTAAGCTATAGAGTTTCTCCACTTCTGGATAGTTTCATTTTGCCACAATAAACTAAGAGCTACAACGTCAGTCGCCGAATATTTTAGTTGGGACGCAGACAGATATGCTCCCTTCACAAATCCAGCCTTTTGTAGTTTCTTTTTATCCAAGCCGTCATATAACCCAGCAAAGCCGAGATTTTCTATAACTTTATCTAGGTTATACTCTTTAAAGAAAGGGAAGCCTAACCTAGCTAAGTAGAAAATATCGTCAAACTTATCTGTGGTCATATTTAAAGTCCCGAAGTCATAACTAGCGTTAAACCATACCGTCCACATAGGCTTGATAAATGCTTTAATATCAGCTTCTGGGATTATGTCAGTATCTAATATTATAACTTCGTTATCGTTCTGCCCAGGCTGGTATAACTGCACCAAGCGAGTGCCGATATATAACTTCTCGGTTTCTATATCGGCAAACACTGGCTCGCTAGGATTAAAACTAAAATCGTTTAGCGATTTAGGTATTCTATATTTAACTTCTACCATTTTATTTACCTATCTTAGTTTCTAGCTCGTCATATTCTTTGACCACTTTAGCTAAGGTCTTATCATTTTTAGCCAACTCGCGGTATTTCTCCATCTCTATAACTTTGGCGGCACGCTCTTTTAGTTTTTGCTCTAATAAACCCTTTCTAACTCTGGCGTGTTGTCTTTCCCTTTCTTTAGCACAAACAACTTTATCAACTAGGTATTGAGTGGCTTTTGTGTGTTCCTCGTCCAGCTCGTCATACTCTACAACCTCAACTACTTTAACTATTTGTAGTCCATTTTGTGTCCAAGCTGCCCAAGTATCTCCCTCTTGTGCATAATCCACATCATCAACTAAAAAGCAGTATAATTTTTTATCTTTCTTTAATGCCTCTTCTTTACTCCAAACTTTTAAACTATTTTCAAAAAACACTTTTGCTAATTTCATAATTTATCCTTTAAAATATAATGTCAAATATGTAAGGTGGTAAAATAAATATTACTAAATAGAATATTAAACTAACACCGATAAATACTAGAGCCAATAAATAGTTTTTCTTGATATTTAGCTTCTTATTACGTGCTTGTAGCTCGCCAGTTATATTAACGCTTATATAGCCGATTAAAACTAATAACGCTATACAACAAAATGTTAAAACTGCCGTCATCTCAACTCCTTATTAAATTAAATTTAAGTTAAAATATTAACTAAAATAAAAGGGAGCTAATTAAGCTCCCAAACTACTAAAGTGCTGGCGTAGCGTCGTCGCCGAAGTCGATGTCATCGCCCTCAAGCTCGTCAGTATCGCACTCACTACCCTCGTATTTAACTAACTTAGCTATTTGTAGCCCTGTTAGGTATAAGCTAACTTTGTGAGTGCCACCAATATTATTTGCGTGGGCTGAACCGAACACAACACCCTGGCTATCATTACCAATTTTCCACTCCGCTGCACGGACTGCTTCGGTAATGTTTGCACCTTTTCTATCATATACTTTAATAACCTGGTCTTTGCCATCAGGCCATTTAGTGTTAGTGCTAAATGTAGCTATGATATTACCTGTAGGGATACGCTTAACGTCCTCAGTTTCTGGGTCGATGGTCCCTTTCGGGTCCTTCATAAACTCTTCTTTAATGCCGTTAGTTTTAGGTTGGCCCTTAATTCCAAACTGCTTCTTATAAGCTTCCCACTCCTCGTCGATAAGCTTTTTAAGATGTTTGTGGGCTTCGCTGTCTTTAGGGACAACGTAACTAACTGAATATCTGAAACGGTCCGCTTCGCCTTGCATTGCTGTGTTTCTACCCTCTCCGTCAATAAAGACGTATTTTAGGGTGCCTAGTAGTGTTTTGACTTTCGTCATATTACGCTCCTTGCGTGAAATGTTTTACATTGTGTTAAACCCATTTGGGAGACTTAGTAACGGCTTGCCGTTCGTGTTCAGTATGCACGTTCATCTGCCCGACGAGGACTTACGATTACTAGCGGGTCTTTACTTACTACTAAGCAGGCCGAACTTCTCTAGGAGAAAATGAAAAATTCTCTCTTGCCTATATTACACAACATAGGCTAGGAAGCTACAATCAATGCCTAAATTGTAGCTACCTAGCTTATGCTAGGGAGCTTCTGGATAAACTATCGGCGGTAAGAATTGAGAATAAAAACCCTCCGACACTGATAGGCTCTTTAAACTCTGCTACAACACAATGAAGCAGAGTTTAAAGAACCCACATTTAGTGGGCTCGTTTATTAATAAGCACTTGGCTCTACGTCAGCAGCGGCTTTCTTGCCTTTTTTACCTTTCTTAGGTGCTTCAACTTCTGCTTCTGTTTCAGTGTTAGCTTCGCCAGTCAAAGGCTTAACTACGCTGTAATCTGGGCCGCTAGCGTTTAGCTCCTCAAGTTTAGCTTTAGCTTCCTCGTTAGAGATAACGCCATTAAGCACATCATCCATAAGAGCATTTTTGCTTGCGTTGTAAGCTTTTTGGTATGCTTTGCGAGCATTTTCGCCTTGTTTTGAAACTTTTTGTAAAAGGACACCATCAGTGCCAACTACACCCTTACCATCGCGGCTTGCATAGAAATGTAGGCTATCTGCTGGCAACCAAACACCTGATAACGAACATTGCATTTCTACAACGTTACCATTTTCATCTTTGCGAACTATATCGTCCCAGTTAAATGAACGACCTGCATTTTTAGGTTCTAGTAACTCATTTAGTTGAGCTACAACTTCGGCTGGTAGATTATGAGCTTCGCATATAGCTTGAACCCTCTCAAAAACTTCAGACTTTTTCATCTGTTTCTCCTTGTGATGTTTTGTTTTGTTTTATTTATAAAGAGATTATAACACAATCAAGCTTAAATCAAGTTTAATTATCTTGATTTTTTCTTAAGAGCGTCTATCTCTCTTTATTTATAATAGTATAATATCATAAACTATCTTAAAAATTACTTAATTAAACGTAATTTTACAATATATTTTTATAAACTTTATAAATAAGCTTTAAAATTATAGAGCTTAAAGCTAAACTAACTACCAACCCTAGTAAAATAGATACAACAGCCCATAAACTATAATCATTTATAGCCACCGTCATAATTACGGCTTCAGCTATTAACTTATTAATAAATATTAAGGTAGCTAATAAAATAACTACACATACATAACCTAATATAATCATATTTTATCCTTACATCATAATTACATAATGTAGCCAAATTGTAAATATTGTGGCTGAACATACTAGACCTAATAATCCAATGATAGCTATTGTAACCACCAATGTATTAGTAGCTATAATAGTTAGGCGTCCTTTACCAAGCTTCATAGATTTTATAACTCCAGCACCCCAAAGTAGTGTCATACTAACAGCCATTGACATCATAAATGAAGCCATTAATATCATAGACATTTTCTCTCCTTTCTTAATTTGATAAATAGCATTTCTCACGGGCTCGGCTAATACTAACATATAATAAACGCATACGCTCACTTTGGTCGAAGCAGCGGCTTAAATCTTGACTATCTACATAAACGTGATTATATTCAGAGCCCTGGCTTTTGTGTATCGTTACGCAGTGTGCAAAATCTAGTATTGACACATAATCGCTAATCGTTTTATAAAGCCGATATTGTGCTTTGCTATCAAGCCCAGCTTTGTTTTTCTCTACTAGCTCACGCCCTATATCCTCTCGGATTTTCTTATTCTCAAACATACCGAAAATCGCTGGGATAGCTACATATTCACTTATTTGGTAAAACTTAACAAAATCTAAGTTATTAAGCAACCGCAACGGATTAAATTTGGTATCAGGATTTATAACACCATTTACGGTTTTACAATCATACTTCCAAGTGTCGTGAATACCCTCAATCTCTATAAATTGTTTGAGTGAGCTATCATAGAGCTTATCGCCAGGTTGAGGTTCTGCTCGCCCTTGTATCAGTGCATTAATCTCCTGCACACGCTGGTTGGTGTAGGCAAGCATAATTTTATCCTCGTCCTTATCTTGTTTATATAGCTCAACTATATCAACTTTGCGGATAAAATCCTCTGTAGGCTCTAAATACTCCTGCTTACGTCTGCCCTCCATCATATCAACTAATAGTGCGAGCGGCTGGGTTAGCGTGTTATGTGTCCTATGAACTGTGGTTAATTTTCTCCAGTATGGCTCGTGCGGATATACAGCCGATGGCCCATCAACAGGGCTAAGCTGGTTTAAATCTCCAACATACAGAACTTTTATAGGTGGTATGCAAACTCTGGAGTATGGCTTACCACAATGTTCGCAGATAGGCACTACCTCATCCTCTGGTATATCTACAGGGCTACGATACGGGTCAGCCGGTAGTGTAGTGCCTGCGTTCTCACAGTGGTTGTTAGGGTGCTCCCAGTAGTTCAGCTCTAGCTGGTCTTGGAGCTTACCTATTGAGAAATAGTCCTTTTCTCCAACGAAACTAAACTCATCAACTATTAGGAGCTGGATATATACTGGTTGCCCGAACTGCATTGTAGTAACTAAGGCTTTTAAGCTCTTAGCTTTCTCATTAATACCAGGGCGTTTCTTAAGCCAAGAGTGTAAGGTCGATATATCAGTATCGGCTGGTAGTTTTGACACAAGCACATCTTTGGCTTTATGCGTATATGCTACCACTCTATACTTTACGCCCATATCATTAAGCTGTTTAACCACCTCTATCAAGGCTGTAGTTTTCCCGCTCCCTGCAGGCCCAGTTATAAATGCCTCATTTTCATCAGGGTCGGATAGAAAATGTTTAATGTCCATTGTATCCTCTCTTTATCTATTAATAAATATTATAGCGAAATTAAACTTAACTAAAGCTTAATCTCGCTATTGCTATCGTTATCGCTCGCTTGTCCTTCAGGCTGTGCTAGAGGCTCAACCGTATCTAAGTTTGTATAAGGACGGCTAAACTCTATTACATACACATTATACGGCTTTTTATTCTTATAGTGTGTTACCCTGCGTTTATACTTACCTATTTTCGACTTTATCTCTACGGCTGAGTAGTGGCTATCTAACAGCTCAATGAGCGATGGTAGCCCCAGCTCCTTAGTCGCACTGGTATTATAGAACACAGCCCTGGCTTGGTCAGCTGTCGAAACCTCAAATAACATATCTATATCCTGCATCGGCACGGCAAAGTCCTCAGTGAGCACTTCTAAGAGTTTTAAGTGGTCCCTATTCTCCGCCGCTTCGAGCAACTTATCTAGTGGTGTGGTCGTAGCCTCAATATACTCGGCATAATCCTCATTTTTCCAATTACTGTTATCCTTATAATCCTCGTTAGAGAGTGGCTTAAGTGAGCGTAAATACGCCGCAAAGTGTGGCAAGTCTGATATTAGTGCATTATAGAACGCAGTAGTGTCAGGATATACCTTAGCTAGTTTAGTCGGGCATTTAAACAGAACTAAACGCCTATCGTTCTGGGCGATGTCGGTTATTAGTTTCGTCTGCATATTTGTATTAAGTATTGGCGTCATATAGTGGCGTTGAGGTGCTGTCGTGTCTTTACCCTTCTTAGTTATAGAAACTAGAGGAGAGCCAGTGATTTTCTTTAGTTCTGCTACCAGCTTCGCCTGCTCGTTCTTAGTATCTCCCTCTCCAGCCTCATCGATTATGGCGTAGTCGGTTTCTCCCATCCACTTATTAAACCCGTTAGTTAGTGAATTAACATTTACTTTATATATGCGTTCAGTGGTGGAGAAATATGGCAGGACGTTATCTATGAACATATTTTTACCAGCTCCACCTACACCCGCAAACACGAAGTAGAGGTCTGAGTGGTCGTAGGTTGAGTGCTTACGAGCCAAGAACCTACAAAAGCGGTCGCGATTATCAGCATCTGGTATCAGGTGGCGAAGCAGAGCTAAGATAGTGTCAGGCTGTCTTAGGTTCGTAGGCTCCAGCTCTCCACGCAATATCCTTATACCCTCGCTCGGCTGATATGTATTAAACAGCGGGTCCTTCTGAACTTGTGGTATAAGCCCTGTAGGATATTCAGGCGTATGAACTATTGTAACCACGCGGACCTTCTTAAGAAGCTTCTCGGTAGTTACTTTAAGGCGAAGCTTGCTTTCAGTCAGGACGGTGTTTATTACAGAGGAGGTCTTGTCATAAGTGTGATACTCTCCAGTCTGCCTATTGTGGTGGATATACAGCTGTTTAACAGGGTCGAAAAACACCTCTATGATGTCGCTATACTCGTTCTCGTATATAAACCCTTCTTTCGCCCAGTCTGGATTATACTGCCACAGTGGTCTGTTAGTTAGCGGATTAAGGCGTTTATTTATATCATAGTTACAGTCGTGTATTATACGCTCCTCAGGCATCGGGCTTTGCCACAATGAGTTAAGCAGGAGCATAAAGTCCTGAAACTGCTCTTTAGAAACCGATGGGTCCTGAGCTAGTTTAAACCTGACGGACGTCATCCACGCTGTGCCATCTCCGTTAGGGACATCACGTGGGTGCCTATACTCCAGCTTCTTAGGTATTATCTTATCTATGGCTTGAGCTAGTTCTTTCTCTGGCAGGCTTTTAAGATTATTAACATTGAGAATATAACCTAAAGTGCTGTTCGCTAGTAGGTCAGGGTTATAGTCTCCCGCCGTGGTTAGTGTTGTGGTTTCGTTCTGAGCTAGTAGTTGTGCCTTAGCCGCCGCCATATACACGAGAGCCTTAACAGCCAGCGGTATGCGTTTCTGCGGGAGCTTGGATAGTGGCGGCGTGAGCAGAGCTTTAGTGTGGTTCGCTGGCGTAGCTAAGTATATTAGCGAATTATCTAGCTGGATATCTATATGTGCCCGCTTAGCCCATTTACGTATCTGGGTTAATTCTTGTGCGTCCTCCTCGTTATATGCGTAGAGAATATGCCCACCCTTCAAGTCTGACTTAGCTATGTAGTCCGCCGAGTAGTTATCCGCCGTGAGAAGTTGCTCGAACAGGTCTGTATTATCCACATCTATGCCGATAAAGTCGTGTCGGGCTATCGCACAGAGTAAAGGCGTGTTTTGTGTGTTTCTAGTTGTAGTGTATTGTAGCCACCCTTTTTGTGGAAACCCTGGGTCTGTCTTTTTACCATCAGGCTTACGCTCTAAGGTCTGAGCTGTGAGCGGCACGGTAAAGAATATATCTGTATAGTTTGGCACTTGAGCCAATTCTGTGTTAGTGGTAGCCATTACTAGCCTTATAAATGGTTATAACTAGAAGCTAAGTCAGGCACTGGAGGTAGTTGGGTCCCTATCTGGCTTACGAACGCGGCTATAAACTCCTGCACGTCCTGGGCTAGCAAGTCAAACAATTCTTTATCTCGATGAACTATGAAAAAGTCTTGAGGCTCTAGGAATATATCCATTTTATAGTTTTTCTTATATACGCTATTAATTGTGTCCATTATTTTCTTAGATATATTAGTATAATTTTGCAATGCGTGTTCATAGGTTGGTATCCCGGCAGGATATAAAGCAGGCACGGAGGCATTTTGTGGTCTGGTATTTATTGCCCGGATTTTAACTTTACTTTGTTGGATATAAAAACTATTAGCTAATGTAACGGCTGGGAACGCCGAACGTAAGGTGTGATAGGTCATAATCATATTATAATACTCGCTTTCTATTCTTATTTATCGTTATTATATCTTATTTATTCTTAAAATTAGATTAATTTTCTTTATTTTCTTTATTTTCTGAAGCTAAATGGCAGTGTGGCATTTGAACTAATTGATTGCTTGGAGTAGTTTGAAGCTAAACTAATAGAAGCTGAGATTTCTGGACCGCGCTAGTTTGCTGTGGCTGGTTGAGATTTTCTGGAGTGTTGTTGGATTTTGCTCAAGGCGCCCGCGCGAGAACTCCCTAGAGGTCTGTATATTGTGCTTATATTATGTGGATTTTAATAGTGTGTATGTGTATATGGCTGGCATTTTGATAACGATTATCAAATAATGATAGCGAAAAATTTTGATAATTGATAATCATTTTTATTTATCATAAAGCGATAGAAAATGATAATAACTTAAAAGTCAATTAAATGTTATCATTGAGCGTATTAGTTGATAATTGTGAGTAAAATCGTTACAAATCAATAAATCAACTTTAAGATTAAATTCAGAAAATAAATCAAAAAATCAAAAAATAAACCTCCGTTCCGTCGTTCAAGATGCCGAATTTTTCATCCAAAAAGATAGTCCAAAAATCATCAATAAGAATACTTATTGGCAAAACGACAAGGTGAAAGTAATCTCAGGAGAACTTATCCTCGCCGAAGGAAAAACCCTTGATATTCAAGAAGGAACAAAAATTTATTTTACAAAAAACTCCGCACTAAAAATCTCTAAAAATGCGAGATTAAACATCAATGGTAGTATCAACAAAGAAGTTATTTTTCGCGGTGATAGGAACGACGCACGATACGATACTATCCCCCTCAATTGGAAAGGAATTGACATTGAGGAAAATGCCATTGCAAATATTAATTATGCAAAAATATTTGGTGGAGATATTGGGCTGAACATCTATAAGGCCACAGCGAATATACAAAATAGCATCATCCACACCTTCCAACAATATGGAATTTTGGCAAAAAACTCAAATATACACAGTGAAAATTTAGTGTTATGCGATTAAAAAACTCAGTATTGGAACAGCTTCTGTGGCGGTTGCATTAGG
>ENA-OWND01000208-OWND01000208.1-metagenome-genome-assembly--contig:-NODE-208-length-41385-cov-28.558602_pt1 | contig 41385 bp, 51 predicted proteins | sample MGYA00245342_ERZ651119 | MGnify/ENA primary metagenome ERZ651119 (study PRJEB26857, sample SAMEA4031756) | metagenome | biome: human; feature: oral; material: saliva | place: Philippines | collected 2014... | reverse complement strand
TGGTATAATAATAATGAAAATAGAAATATTTTAATTAAATTGACCCGCGCTGCTAATTTAACATGTAATATACCGGTGAACGACAGTTCACCGCTCCCAAGCACTAAATCCTCAGAATAAAACCTGAGGATATTTTTTTTGGAATTAATTAAAATTAATTAACCCGTCGTGCACTTGTGCACGGTAATATACTAGTGAACGAAGTTCACTACTTTGAAACCTAATCGCCCCGGTCTAACGATCGGGGCTTTTTTATTATTAAGCATAAACAAAGTTGGCCCATTTTAAAAATGCTCCAAACCCTTACTTACGTAATCTGCTGTGAAGATAAACAACTCGCAGAGGATCGTACACGAATAAACGTTTAACGTGTTCGGGCCTTAGCCCTCGGCACTACTTTATATATAATATATATAATAATGGGCCAAAGGGGGACAAACGACCAGCTCAAGGCATGTTTTTAGGGTGGCCCAAAACTGTCATGAAAAACTGGCCCTTTTCAAAAACGGGCAAACTCCCAGGTCAAGACCCACTTTCAAAATCGAGATTTTTGGGCCCTTCAAAATTGTAGCGGGCCTCGCCAAAGTACTTCAAACGTGCTGACAAGAACCCCCACTCGTTGAAACTCTTCTTCTCCTTCAAAGCGGTCCATATCGCAGACTCGATAGAAGAGTTACTACAAAGAATATAGTAGTTCAAAGTCTCAAACGGAGTATCGAGTCGGTCAATACGACCCTTCGCTTGCTCAAAACTCTTATAAGAATAAGGCATCGACCAAAACACAATCGTATCCGTCGAAGTACAATTCCACCCCTCGGACCCAGAAGTATATTGCACCGCATAGACCCACCGATCTCCCTCAGGAACCGGATCGTGTTTATGACCGTTCCACTCACTCAACGCCTCTCCGCAAATCTCTCGCAAAATCTCCAACTCGTAATCAAAGTTGTAGAAACAAATCAGTCGAGGATGCTTCTCCCAAAGCTTCTGAAACTCGTCAATACGACTCTTATCAGTCCCACAAACCCTCCTCAAAACATACCCAAGCTGCGCAGCATTCGTCATAGGCTCTCCCGTCCAAGGCACCACACGCTTCTTAAAAGCCTCCTGATAAACAGACAGCTCAAAATGGCACCAAATTCGCCTCTCACAGCGCGTTGTACGCCTTGAAAAAGGCATGTCGACTAAAACATCCTCGCGCCACTTCTCAAGCCGTCTCAGGTGCCTATAGCCCTCAATTTTAGGAAAACCGCCCCACCGAGTCACAATACAATACTCACGGTCAAACTCTGTAAACGTCCTTACAAACCCATGAGCCACAAAAACAGCGGTATAGTCCTTCCAAGTATCTCCAGGCGTAGCACTCAGCATGATCCAATGGTTGTTCTTCGCAATCTTCACAAACCGCTTCGCCCAAAGCCCTCGACCGACGACACGCTGCTCATCAAAGATGAAAAACGCTCCTTTCACGTCTTTGTACTTATCAATATTATTCCAAGAATCCACAACCTTTACATCCACGCCGTACTTACCACAGTCAGTAGCCCATTCAAAGCTATCACGCTTCTTCGCAGTCGTGATAATATACAGATCTTTTCCCTTCTCATTCCTGACATAATACTCCAAAGCCGTAAAAGACTTGCCTGACCCCACTCCTCCGCAAAGAATCGTGCCATTTTTCATAAGTTTCACAGCTTTTGCTTGATGCGGAAACAATTCAATACTCATTTATCATCCTTTCGTATACCCCAATCTGGGGGATCGGAGTAAAAAAAAAGTATCCCTTCCGTTTTGTACGAAAGGGATAACAATTTTGCACTACAGAATCCGAGCTAACTCGGAAACCTGATGCATGATCTTCTGCAAAATCATATACCGGTCAGCAGCGTACTGACAAACCGCCGCATCGCCAGCCATAGTTTCGATGACCTTGAAATGCGTCACGCCAACCTTGTCAGTACGATCACCCAGAAGCATTCGGCCCAGCCGACGCTTTTCTTTCTCGTCTTGAATAGCCGCGACCCGTTCCTTGTCGAGCTCTAACCGAACCTTATCCATCTCACGCATGACCTCAGAATACGCGCTCCGAAGGAAAATGTATTTCTGTTCCAAAGAGTTGTCGTCTTCAGCCGCTTCCAAGATCTCAATGATCCCTTTGTATTCACTCATGGCCATCGCCCGTCCTTTGCTCGTAGTTTTTCGATTTTTTGCGTCTTCTTGAGCTTGTCAAGACGCTCTTCAAGAAGATTTAAAGCCTTGACCGTATGGTCGATTTGAGTTTGACGACGCGCACCAAATTTTTCAGCCCTCGCAAGCTCTTCAATGATTTCCTGATGCATTACGTTTTGAATGTTTGGCGGTTGCCAGTCTTTGTCCCACTGGTCTACGCCATAAGCATACGACATTCGATGAGCCGTCCTTTCTCTCCGTCTTGAACATATGAATACTCGGTCTTGATAATATCCGTCCGAGGAATACCAATTTTCTCCAAAGCCTCGTCCACAGCAACCCAAGGCTTTTCCAGATTTTCGGTAACGACCACAAGCTCGCGGGGACCACCCTCTGGATAGACATAGCAAATGTCGTCAGCGAAATCGTTACTCATTTTCGTCTCCTTTCTGTTGAACCTCACGTAACATCTCTTCGATGACACCTTTTGCTTCCATCAAGGGAATCTCTTTACGGTCCATCGGTTTCGCAGCCGCTTCAACCATCAAATCCACCACACCCTGATATCGCCCGTCCGTACCAGTCGGGAAAAGCAGCAATTGCTTCGGAAAATCCCGATTCTTCCGGTACCCTAAGGTGAAATTCAAACCATGCAAGACCTCACTCATAGCCATTTTCAGGTGCGTGGGAAGATCACTTGCTTGGATGACCTTTTCAATATCCTTGGAAACCCCGTGCAGGACTTCCTTATTGTCACTGTGACGAAATTCGGTGGGGTGATTGGCTTCCCCCTCAACGCCTAGACGAGCGATTTCACGCTGTAAATACCACTCGGCCTTGCGCAAGTCTTCCTTTTCGTCACTACCAGCCTTTGCACCAGCTCGCGTGACGTATTTCACGACATTTCCACGGTTGAAATTCAGTTGTTCCGTGATGTCAATGACTTCTACACTTTTGAACCGGGTGTAGTGTTCGGGATGGTTTACGTTGTCAGGCATGATAACTCCTTTTTGATGAATACTTGAAGTTCTTTAGCGACGTCTTTACGACACGCTGGGTGAACATCTTTAGACGACAATGTGTCAAACAAATCGAGAGCCTCAGGAAGTCCTAGAGGCGCCGACATGGGCAAGACGAAAAGCATACGTTGCGCTGTCTCGATATCACGGTATTCGTATTCGCCGTACTCCGTTAGGGCGTTGCTAGCGAGCCACAGCAAAGTATGCCGGTCTCGTTTTTCTGTAGTGAGATACGAACCGATAAGCCAAGAGGCGATGAATTGCGTGTACTCGTTGACCAAGACTTGGATTTCGTATCCTTTTTTGTGACGGACACATAAATGTAGCATGACAGCTCCTTTCAAAATCAGAGAAAAAAGTAAACCCCGGTTTTTAAGCCGAGGTATAGGGTGTTACTCCTTTTCTTCTTGTTCTTGAGGTTGTTCTTCGGGTTCAGCAGATTGCTCTTGCTGCGCCATGAGTTTGGCAACAATTTCGTTTACTTTCGCGTCGACTGCTTTGTCGAACGCTTCCTTTTCGTCAGCCTTCTTGTTGAGGAATTTGCAAATCTTCTTCGAGGCTCCTTCAAAGATTTTCACGGAGGTGTATCCAACGCACCCTGCAACGAATGCAGAGAGTGCCAGATTACCAGCGTTCTTCAATGTAGAAGTCGTTTGGGATTCGGTTTCCTCGCCATTATAGGCTTCGAGGGAAGTGCTGTTAGAGTCAGCGATGTTTGCGAGATTGTCAGACATGACAGTGAGCCTTTCTTAACTCGTAGGGGTATCTCATATAGAGGGTGGTTTTTTGTACGAGATTTCAGAAAAAATTAAACCCCGGTTTTTAAGCCGAGGTTTAATCCTAGGGATTATTCCTTTGTGGAATGGTCAGTATGAACTGATCCGTTTGTCACTTACCGGAATAGCCGATCAACATAGGTTGCGCCGATGGTCAGTGCACCAATAGCCAGTACATAGGCTGCTGTGACTTGCACAGCGCCAATAACAAAGCCCTTAGCGAACTGCTTTGCGACGCCAGCGTAGGTGATGGTCTCGTCGGTAACAGTGGTGTTAGCGGTTTGGGTGTTCATGGTTTGAACCTTTCTTGTTCAGTAGGTGGGTATCTCCCATATACAGCGTGGTTTTTTGTACGAATCCCATGTTGTATACTTTACTCTACCGAACGCGATTGGATACATCAAGCGGTGTGGGCCGACTGCCACTTAAGAGTTTCTTGCGTAACCGCACCACCCGCACAAAACCCTTCGCGTCTTTAGCAACGATATCACCCGACCGAGCCACAATATCCCCTCGGGGCGATGGAATGAGAATACAGGGCAAGCCTTCCAGCTCAAAATACTCAGCGTCCAACCACTTGGCTAATCCGGGTGCAGTATCGCAAGACAATACCACGCCATCAAGAAGATCGAACCAAACATCGTTAGGCGTATATGCCTCAGGAATTGGAGCTTTCATCAGAATGGCACCTCCTCATCAATATCAGTCTCGACAGGCTTGCTATCCCAAGGATCATTATCATCAGCCTTAGGAACCGAAGCATACTTACGCTCCAGCTCGTCTTCGTCAAGGGTTGCAAATAACGTCTTGCAATACGCCTTGACGCCTTTTTTGCCGTTGACCTCCCACTCGTAAGGACGGACCACAACATCCGCAAATTCCAGATCACAGTAGTCCAAGATATCAACCGTGTCTTCATCGAGGTCGACACGACCGTTGGACTTCAGCAAAACGATGTTGGGATTGCGCCGACCGTACCGAACCTCGACTGGCAAATACCAGTCAGGTTCAACATCTTCGTCACGCTGACGAAAACGCTTGACGTTCCAGCCGTCAGACATAAGTCCTTCAGCAGTTGCCTTGTCTAAGACAATGGCAAAATTGCGACGCCCTGCTGAATTGTATTGGGATGGGCGTCCACCGAGATTACGAAATACAAGTTTAACGTTCTTCAACGTGACATTATGCAACATGTCGTTTTCCTTTCTTGGCTTTTAAAGCCTTGAACTCTGTCTCAGTCATTACCTTGACTGTCTTACCGCTGAGCACAATATAGTCGCCTACATATGCACGACGGTCTGGTGTGTTGATATGGTACTCGTCAATACCCTGAGAGTTTAACGAGCACCCAAAAGGCCACCCATACCGCAAAGCTAGCATTCGACGGTTTTCACGGGTGACCTTATGGTATACTCCGATCATAGTGTCACGAAATCCTTAAATGTTCCGAAACGTTCGATCTGTGTGATTGCCTCATCGACTAAATGGTCAGCATATGTGGTATCCACTTCGTCGAGGCTTTCAACCTTCGACGACTCTTTCCACAGCCAACCCTTCGTCCCGGCAACCGAATATGCCTTGAACCCGTTATCGGTAGTGACGCGATATGCGTTCTTACCACCCTGAATAACCGGTACAAGGCTTGCGGTCCGCCCCACATGCCACCAAGAATTATCCATCTCAGGCGAATCGCCTAACCAAATAACACCCTTGGTGACCGAGCGCTGTTCCTTGTAATCATCAAGCGTAACTGGCTCGCCAGAGAATAACGACTTGAAGACGACGGGATGTTGGAACTGAGCGCCTGTAGCGGTCCATTTCTGTTTGGCGGTAGAATATGCGACGTATACAGCATCGTTCACAAGACACATACGTTTGTACGTGTCTTCATGCTCGAAATCATAGCCGTATTTCTTGCCAAACTCTGTCACAGCCTGAATAATCTCAGGTGTGGCGTTAGGAATCTTGATGGAGTCTGTCTTAATATGAGCGACTGTGAAACCTTGCTCTTGCACAAAATGCTTCAAGTCGATCATAAACAACGCCCCACGCTTTGCCACGATGTTGTCGACGTTGCGAATATCTCGGAAGGGGTTGTCGAATTTCGCTGACGTTAAACCATAGACGCTGTTGATAATGATCTTCAGTGAATATGACAGGTTGTCGAGCTCTTCCTTACCACCTTCCAAAAATGGGCGCAACTTACCGCCAAGCATCTGTCGAGCCGCGTCTAAATCCCCATGCTTAATCGCAAGACGTGCCTGCTTGATTTGGCTGAACACCTCTGTGTATGGACCGAATAAGTTTAATTCTTCGATCGACGTAGGGTGCATCGAAGCCACATCCAGCAATGCCACGTCATCGTAAATACCTGGTTCGGCGTATACATAGCCTCCCTCTCCTGTGGTCTCGCCACGATATGTTGACACCCCAGCATCATAAGAATAACCAGGGAACATTTCACTCAAGTCGGTGTAGACAAATTCGGACTGAGGATTCTTATCATCGCCGAAAATGATCTTAGCGACGTGTTTACGAGTGACGTCGTTGACAGGAAGTCCTGACAATTCCGACAACAATAACCGTGCTTCGTAGTCAGCCTTCCGGTCATGGAAGACTGCTTCGGTTGCGCGGACGTCGTTAGAACAATACTCAATCACCCTCGGCCAAAGCCCTACACCGACTTCCTTGTCCCAAGGGATTTCCATTTCCATATGTTTGATCCCGAGGTCAAACTCAAATTTCTTGAGTGATTGCTTCTTGCTAGAGAAGTCGTAAATATCAGCGTATGACAGCCCGTATGCCTCAATGAACATACTGTCGCGGTCACGATCGTTGATAATACGCTTTGAGAGCTCGAATAACTCTTGGTTGGAATAGCCCATGAGCCGAGCATACAAAATATGATTGTCGTATCGACGATTGTTGAAGCCGACGAGCTGGTGTTTTAGTAACCCCTCAATGTCTTTGGGCGTGGGATTGAGCATCGGAATAACCGCGTTTGACCCCTCGTGCTTATAACACACGACAAACAGGTTCGGATACACCTCAACGTCGAAAAATACCAACTGACCCTTTTTGGGTTTGTCTTCGATCTCGATATGCTGCTGCGGCGCCTCCTTACCCTTCAGCTTCATCGTCTTGACTTCCTTGAGGCAATATAAAGCATTGTTGGTGCTCTTCGCCGCAAAGCCTAGCAAGACTGGTTTCATGTCTTCCACGTTATACACTAACCCGGAAGAATACGCATCGTCCAAAATCTTCTTGATGAAATCAACGCTTGATTTGGTCGACGGGTGAATCTCTTTACGAAGGTTGCGCTCAATTAAATCACGTAACCCTCGCTCTGATTGGATTTGCTTCGTCGAAAGCATCTTAGTCTCCTTTAAAGGGAGTCCGCCACTAATATGAGCTATCGGCATACCGTTACAGACGGTGAATTTCCGTCTCAGTGACGAATTTCCCTTATATACTTTTACCTCAATGCCTTCGGAATAGAGCGGTGCCAGTGTATCCACATCACCATCATAAATATAATGAAGGTGAACGCCAGCGCCAGACTTACTCACTTCTCCGTATGTCGGAGGGAAGGCTTTGATAGCTTCGAGGTTCCTACTCAAAGATTTCTCGCCGTTACTATCACGCAAGTCAAAGTCGATCACAATATGATTCTGTGGGACCTTGACGTAATGCAGCTTTGAGGTATCAATCGTCCCTAGCACTGTGTCGACATCCACCCACCGCTTTGAGGGCGTCCCCTCAGAGTTGGCGAGCTGTGCCGGCATCCCAGCGTATTCAGCATCGAAATTAGACTCCCGACAGCGCCAAATATCTGTCTCTTCGTCTTCTTCCTCGTACCCCTCCGGTGCACCCAAATCGCCTTCGACTAGCATCTCGGGTTTAAATCCACTATACACCGAACGTAACCGTAGTCCGTTGCCGAACCGCTTACGAGGCCAAAACTCTTCAAAATAGTTTTGGAGCTCTGCCTGAAATACCTGGCGCCTCTCAGGATATTCAATACCTACTTCCTTACACCACTCTTTATACATGGTGTAGGCTTGCGTCACAGTGACGTATTGCTCCTCGATGAACTCATCTTGAACCTCGTTCACAAACGACATGATGGGGTTCGTGATATACATCATGGAAATCGGCTTATAGTTATCGTAGTAATGACGTGTCATCTTCTTGAATTTCTGCAAGCAGTGATAAGCGATTGCGCCATACTCAAATTTCACCTGCTCCATTAAATGCCGATACCGCAAAGCTTCCACGGTGTCGCCTGAGGATGTAATGACAATCAGACGACGAATAAGGCCCGACTTAGCATCGGAAATACGGATTGGGTTGTTGGTGCCGACGATGAGTGTTGAGTTAAACTTCATCGCATATGCGGATTTATGTTTCTCATTCACCAACATCGGCTCATGCGAGACAATAGCATTGATTTTTGTGTTGTCGTTGATGTTGTTCATATCAACATCATGATCCACAGCAATCAGTGGGTTCGACTTGAATGCTTCCAAGGCGAATTGTGCGGAGGCTGTCCCCAAGGCACGTGCGTTGAATACTCCAGAATATCCCTCGAACATGTCTTGGATGATACCAATAATGGTAGACTTACCACTACCTGGTTTACCGTAGAAAGCAAAAAACTTCTGGATTGTTTTTGCTTCTCCGGCTACAACCGCTCCGATGGCCCACTCGATTTTATCGACCTCGTTAGGACGATATAACGTATTTACCAGCTCATCCCAAGCGTCATGACTCCCTTCTGCGCATGAATAACTCAAACGCTTTGTAGCATAGTCTTCTTTGCAAATAGGCTGATCCGCGAAAATAACCCGTTCGTCGAGTTGGTGCCAATTGTCACCTAGCGTCTTGACGTACTGCTGAAATTTCGTCCATCGCCCGTTGTCGAAGCTCTGCAATCCACTCACCGTCGCTGAATCGTATTTTTCAGCTTCGGCGTACAGAACCCCGTCCACAAGGCGAGGAACGTCATAACTATCAGTCGACCAGACGCCACGCTCTTCGTCCCAAATCGCAAAGAAAGAATTACCTTTGACCATAAGGTCTTTTGACGGACGCACAACAAACGAAGGATATAGGACTGTCCCACCGCCTTGCTGGGGTGATTGTTCCTTAGTAGCAATACGCATAAAGTCCAAAGAAGTCATTTATATCACCACAAAACTCCGTGCTGTTGCCACGCCCATTCGTTCAGCTGAGCCCATAATTCGCGCTCTGCTGAATCCCATTTTTTCGCGTAACCCTCAGGTGTGCGGTCGAGTGGAAATAGACTGTTCTCTCCGAAGGCCCCGTAAGTACGATTGTTGATAACGTCAATACGCTTCTGTACAAACGATTCATCATACGTATTATCGGTCATGTCGTCGAGATGCATATTTCGCATCAGCCACATAAAATCATCTGGGACGGAATTTTCAGTAAACCCCGTCATCCGCTTTGCCAGGGGGATAAGCATCTCCAACATCGAGCAGCGTTCAGCCATAAGCTCTCCGTCAGAGAGGTCGTAATCTCGAATGGCATTGCGGAAATTGCGACGGAGTTCTTTCCCGTCCCACGCTCGGTTACTGTCGAGACCAATATAAGCCATGAACGGCACCGAGTGAAGATGACGCAAAACCTTCTTGCAAGGCTGATAGTTCACCAGGCTGCAAAGGTATTGGAAATATGTTTCTTCGTTAAAGCGAACAAGCACGATAACAATCTCCGTCTTCGTCGATTGGGATATCGTTATTGGTCAAGATCATATATTTGATCTGACCATATGGACTATCCTTGTATGGTGTTTGATCGAATCGCAGCTCAATAAGGCTGTGATAATCCGGGTTACGGAAATAAATCACGTCTTTACCAGTCTCGACACCGTGTTCGATGAACTCCTCAGGGATAATATCCTCGTAATCCTCTTCCCAAAGGACATTCCCCGCCGAATCTTCCATAAGACGATCAGTCGTATACCATGTATAGAGCATTTGGTCTTGCGCAAGGGCGTTCAGATTATACGCAGCCAAGGAAATAATCGCAGGATCAGGGTTAGAAAGGTCCTCAGGCATTTCTTCCTCCGTTAACGGCTCTGGTTCCGGTTGGGTTTCTTCAACCGGTTCTTCCTCATCAATAGAAGTTTCAAAAAAATTTACCCCGGTTGCACATTCCGGGGTTTCCCCCACGGGTGGTTCCACACTAATACGCTGGTCCGTCACTACCACCCTTTTCACAGAATGGTAGTGACGGAAATACATACCGGTGATAAAACCACTCGTCCACACCAAGGTGGCGAAAATGATCTTATCAAGTTTGGACACGTTTAGACCAGATCGTAAATGATGCCTTGAACGTTAGGGTAAATCATGACGCCGACGTCTGCCAGTTGAATATCCTTCTCGGAAGCGTCCTTGGTTTGGTAGAACAATCCAAGGTCAACATAACCAAGATTACCGTTGTGGTCTTTGTGGACCCAGCCAACAATGTTGCCTTCAGGAACCCGAGGGATACCGATCAAGTCATACACCTCGTTGAGGTAAATATGACCCCGTGCACGCAGCATGTCGTTAGCGACGTTTTGGACGCTCACCAATTCGTTACGGATTTGAAGCGCGTCTGTTTCACCGTCGTTCTTCTCACGCACCAACCGAGAATAACCGTTCAGCCGGACGCTGATAACGGCGCTGTCCTTGGTTTCAGAAATGACAGCATTCTCGCTGGTTTCGATACCGCGAGTCATGGCCTTTTGGAGAATCTCAGCTTCATTTTCTTCGCCGAGCTGTTCCTTGACCTCTTCGCGGTAGGATTCATACATACCCTTCACGGTATTGAATGCCGCGGTGGTTTGCTGCAACCGCTTAACGACGGTGTTGTGGCCCCACAAAATGCTAGCCACAGACAGAGAGCCGACAATGAAAGCAGGACCGTAGTTCTTGATTACTGCTTTGGCGATGGGAATATAGCTCTTGATGGTTTCCCACACGACGCGACCATTTGAGCACCATACAACGCCCTTATCATCGCAGAATAATTCTTTGAAGTTTTCTGCAAATGCTTCGTTGTCCTTAACGTCAACACCATCGAACAGGATTTCAAAAGTACCGTATTTAGCACCCTTATTATCACGGGCGAGCTTAACGAAACGGACGTGTTCTTTCTGCAAGAATTTGGCGGCTTTATAATCCTCTTGGAATTGCGGAGTAGCCTTCGATGCCAAGGTTGCAGCGGTGATTAAACCGCCAACACCACTGAATACAGCGGCGGTAGGAGCGTTCTTATGGGTCTTCATTTTTAACGTGTTGAATACACGACCAAGCTTCAGCATGGTGAATATACCTTTCGTAAGAGTGCCCCACCCACAGAAGCGAGTGGGGCGTGTGAATATGATTCGTTATGAATCAAGGAAAATGGGATCAGGCAAGACGAGTTGGTAACCTCCGTCTACCTTTACCGTGCGTGGATTACCGATATCATCCCAGCCCCAATCGTTGTCGACATATTTCGATGGGAGTCCTACAAGAGAATACAGATCAGCAACGGTGGCCACCTCGTACTGGTCGATGATGTCTTGTAGTTTGTCGATGATATTACTAGCCTCACGACGCTCTGTTAACGCAATACGAGCTACTCGATTGCTTCCGACAGGTTTGCGCGCGGTTGTCGTGGAACGTGAATAGCTATGATATGGCGTGTTAGACCGCGGTTGAGGCTGTCGCTGGGGTCGAGCATCGTTCAAGACCGCATCCATGATGGCGTCGCCGATCGCACGAACACCTTCATTAAATAACGGTTTGACAATGGGAAGAACAGTGTCGAAAATGAACGGCTTCAGCACATCCGACCAAAATGATTTCTTTGGTGGAAGGACTTTCGCCGTTGTTACCTGTTCTACTTTCGGTCGCTCATTATCCATTTGCCTTCTTCTTTTCGGTCAGTTCTTGGAACCGAGCCAGAAGTTCTTCCTTGGTCAGGTCTTGCAGATTTTCAGGATTTAACTCCTTCTGCAATTCCTTGGGGAGAATGCCGGTGAGGAACTTCAGAGCGTAGTCTGTGTCCGTCAGCATTTCTTCCAAGAGCTCGGAATATGCGTCAGTAGCAGTGAACCAGTTCTTCAACCAATCCGGCTTCACCAAAATTTCACCGCGAGGGGTTTCCTCTTTGACGCCGACCGCTTGACGCAAAATGGTCTTGAAGACGGCGAGCACCAACCGAGGGTCTTCTACCGATTGAAGACTTTGCAGAACCTCTGAGAATTTCATGCCTTCGTATTCGTCGAAGGCGAGCCCCATAGCTTCTGCCTTGGTCAGATTGAAATAGAAGGTGTCTTCTACTTCGTTACCACGCAAGTCGTGGTACTTAATTGTTTTTTCGATCATGGAACCATTCCTCCTGAGTCATTGAAATAGGACCGAAGATATGGTCACACAAGGTGATCGTATCCATTAAGGGGATCAGCGCAAAAGTCAATAGCCAGAACTGGCTTGCCGTCATCGGACAGAATTGACGAATACGTCACCTCCAATAATGTGTCCGTGTTCCAGCCGACATACCCACTGACTGCCGTTTCTGGCAGACCGATCTCATCATAAAAATCAGTCAGAGAAGCATACATCTCTTGGATGATCTTATGATTGACAGTGTTCACAGCGGCTTTGATGGTCTCCATATTTGACTTGAAGTACCGGTCGCTGTATGAGTCGTAACAAATACACTCATCACCGGTGACAATCAGCGTCGTCGGCTTCGGGTTCTTGGCGATACCCTCTTCGGCGATTTCCTTGTGGACCGCTTCGGCCTTCTTGGGTGAAAGTTGTTTTTCGGCAGCCGTGCGGTAACTGCGATATGCCTTGTCTGTGATGAAATACAGAGTTTCCATATCGTCAGCACGACCTTTTACCAGCGCTGCAACCCAACCCAAGGCGGCGACAGTCGAAATACCCGCAAGGCATGCTGGGACATAGTATTTCCAAGTCGCCTTGGCCTTGTCCAAAAATGTCGATTCTTCGGGGAGTTCTTTCATCACCTCCTGAGCGGCTGCGTGCCCCTTACCAGCAGCGACTGCGGTGGTAGCTACGCCTGTTGCAACGCTGACAAGCGTCACCATTTGACTGTGATTCGTGATGAATCGCGTGAGACGGTTAAGTTTCACGATTATTCTCCTTTCTTAAAGAAACGGCGTTTCAGCGCCTTGAACGGACGTTTGAGGTCTTCAGCTGCGTCTTGCATTTTCGTGAGTGCATACGCGGCCAAGCCGAGACCGAGTACTGCACAGCAGGCAGTAACGATCTCAGCGAAATTAGCGCTGTGTTTTGCGTTGATATGAACGTTGACGGTCATTATTTTTCCTCCTTCCAATCTTCACAAAGATCGGCGTATTCTTCATCCACATACTCCATGGATGCGTCGACTGCCATATCGGTGATTTGCTCGACGATGGCGTCCAGCTCTGCTTCGGCTTTTTTGGCAAGCTTGGCAGAGACGAGATTAGCGGCTACACCAGTGACGGTGAGCCCGAGAAGAACTTTGAATAGTGTGCGCATGGTTATTCCTCCCAGTTATAGCAAAGACGGATGTATTCATCATCCACGTCTTCCGAAAGCATGCGCGTTGCAATGCTTACAAATTGATCGACAACGATTTCAAGATCCACTCCGCTTTTTTGTGCGAGCATTTCTTGAATTTTTTCGATATCCTCCGGTGGCAATTCCATAGCCTCCAAGATCGCCATTGCTTTTTTGCGTTCTTCGGTGTCGTGTTTTTTCAACGCACGGCGAAAGACCGTTCGACTTAGCAGAACAACAATGTAGTAGGCGGTTTTTAGGAAGAAACAACGCATTTTTTATGCCTCCTTCTTCATGGTTTCGTACAGGGTATCTGCGGCTTGTTCAACGTCGATCTTGCCGGAGCGAATATCATCGACGAGACGATTCAGCAAATCGTTATGATTTGCATGGATGTATCCTACCAGTTTAGTCAGGAAAATCATCAGCTCGTCTTGGCCTCCCTGCTCTTCGACGCTGAGCGGCTGAATTTTGGTTTTCGGTTGTTTCGCAGCAGATACGGCAGGTCCAAACCCCCACCACAACGCGAGGGCAGTAGTAGCGAATACAAAGATGGTTTTGCGCATGGTTATTTTCCTTTCTTGAGTTCCAGCGCGATTTTGATAGCGTAGGCGAGAAACGCCATAGCTAGTTTGGTTTTGTGGTAAGTATACACCACGTTTTTGAGCGGATTACGCATCGGGGTTTTCTTTGCAAATGAACGGAAGACGCTCCAGATGATTCTTCTCTTCGGGGGTGAGATAGAACATATGCACTTTACCTACTTGGGTATCGTCGGCGCCGTCGCACAACCCGAGTTCGCTCAAGACCCAAGCATCTTTCTTGGTGAATCCGTATTTTACGAGGTTGATGCGATTGGATTCCGGTTCAGCTTCATAACCGGCTTTATAAGCATTGTATGCGTTTTGAACAGCATCCAAAACAACTTCCACGTTGTACATCATGGGTTGGGTGTTTTCGGTTCCTGCGGCGCTGTTCAACCAATTGGCAGTCTTACGAGAATCGTGGGCAGCCCAAGCATATACGACGCCAGTGACTGCGGCTGCAACACCGAGCACAGCCACCTCAGGGTGTTCCTTCACAACACGAGACACTTTTTCGGCGGTCTCACGAACCTTTTGGACAGTTTTGCGGAAAATGTTTTTCATCGTAAAAATCCTTTCTCTAGATTACGATGATGAAAAGTATATACCCTGGTTTTCAGGGTATCAAAAAATTAAAGCTGAGATTTAGACTGTGACGGTATGTATTGATTGCTCCTTGTCCACGGAGTCAGTCTATCTCTCATATAGAGGATGGTTTTTTGTACGAATTACTGATGAAACAAGAAATCCGCAAAAACCGTGACAGACAGAAATAGAATTGCGTAGATCACTCCCAGCATACACATCTTGAGGATGAATCTCCAATTCGATGGGCCACCAAGATCATGCTTACCCATTCGACAATTTTACCTTTCAATTTTAAAAAAGTCTAAACCCCGGTTTTGCCGATGGGGTTTAGACTTGAGGGTATCAAGATTAGATCAATGCGATTTACAAATTAGTTCGATACGACCTCCTTTGTGTCGGAGAAGATGTGGTCCAGCAAGCCGCCTACTACGTCGGAACGTCGATCGGTTTCGATCAAAACGTCCCACGCGGTGGCGGCAAGTTTTTCCTTTTCTTCATTTGTTACTACAAATGAAAAGTCGAATGCGAATACTCGTTTAATAAAACGTAACATGATAATGTTTCCTTTCTGTCTCATATAGAGCATTGTTTTTTGTACGAAAGAAAACATTAACCACAGTATCTTGTGAATACTGTGGTCAGTGCTTATAGCGAGTTTTGGATGATGTTACTTGTGTCGTAGTAGCATACTGATTGCCCGTTGGGAAATCAAGCCGAACTGTTCGTAGTGGGTGACGGCAAAGATGCTGATGAGGTTAGCAGCAGCGACGAAAATCGTGTCTTTACTGAGCTTCTGGAACGAGCGGTTTCGTTCTGCTTCAGTCAGTTTGATCAGATTGTCGGCGATGTCTCCATATTCCTTATCTGCGCCTGAGTAGTCTTCCATTTCTGAAAGTAGGGCGTCGATTGCGTCCTGAATGGGGTCGTTTTTGCCAATGAAAGACATAGTTATTTCCTTTCTATCCGTATGTCTCACTATAAGCGTGGTTTTTTATACGACTTGGTTGTCGACCTTGAAAACGGCCTCGTCCTTGTCCATGAGGGTGACTGGGTGCTCGTTGAGTTCAAGCGTATTTACCAGCTTATCATCCTTTTCCTCAACTGTAATCACCCCGTCAAAACGATCTTCCGACTTGTTGTAGGCCCTGGTGGAAATACCGGTAATCACACCAAGAAACGTCGTGATTGCGGTAGCCGTTGCGCTCACAGCATCACCATGCGGAATATGCCAGACGTTCGCTAGCGTAATCCAGAGGGTGATAAGAGCTGGCAAGACAATCATCACACCCCATTTTGTGAATTGGTAAGCTTTATCATTCAGAATGAAGGTGGGCATGTGAATTTCCTTTCATTGGTAGACGCCCAAGTTCTTGCATGACCCGTTCGGCAGCACCATTTCCGCCGAGGGTCTTGTATGGTTCGTAAAGGTACATATACACATCACGATATTCTTCAGGCGTTGCGTAGCCTCGGTCTATCATGAAGCGCGCTTCGGATAAGATAGCGTTATATGCTATACCTTTTATCATGGTGGTGGTCGCATCGTCTTTACGACGTCGGGAAGCTATAAAAGCCCATAAACCGCTCGAACCAAACACCGCGACCATGATCGTGCTCGACAGTTCAAGCCAAGACATATATCAGTTCCAATCAAACTTAACGTGTTTTTTGATGCTCCATGGGGAATTTAAATCTTTTCGGTGTAAATAATCCGCATACACGAGTGTGGGGTATTCGCGGTATCCGGTTTCATCCTCAATCCGTGTGAACTCAGTCACCCGGGCGAGGATACGATCAACGCCGATTGTGGATGTGAAATACGGAACTTGAACACCTACGAGATCGCCGATCCAATATTCGGCTTTCGCCTTGTTTTCGAAAGCTTCACGTCCTGACGGAGCGCCGTAAAATTTCATAGAGCCTTGAACAGGCGCCACTTCCGTAGATAACCCAAAACCGCTAGAGAGTGACTTATACGGGTCACGATACATATGGGTCATGACTGTATTATCCCAATCGTAATCCGACTGTTTGGCCATGTTTTCCATGTGGAAACTTACCTGGGCCAGAAAATAGTGAGCGTTTAATGACTGTGCTACATAGGTTTGGTCCTCGTTGGACAATATGGATACGTTCTTCACGCCTTCCACATTAATGCTGAGTTGGCCTTTTAGTAGCGAATCATCAAAAGTGTCGAAAATAATCGTGTCCGATTTGTCTTGGCCACGATAGTGATAGCACACAATACGAGTCGATGGCCAAGGGTCAAACGACCACCATTCCACGCCATAGTGTGGTGCGGCTTTGAAACGCAATGTGGACGTATTGTTTTCCATGATGCGTTTGAAAGCGTCCCACATCGTCGAACCCAGATCAAAGCTGGCATACACCTGCTGATACCATGTCGTTCCGATGTTTTTACCAATAGACAGGGGTTGGATGGGCAACTTCAGAAAATCTAATTCAGGGTGCCCATAGTTACTGATAGCAACCCTGAATATTTTATCGAAAACTTCGGTCCAGTCAATGTACTCGTTTACAGCTTCTTTATCCCCAAACTCCCAGCCATTCTTGTATTCCTTTTCGAGATAGATCTTATCCTTGATGACGGGAACACAAGGACGATGCTCAAAAATATACCCAAGTGTCTTGCCTTTGTACGTGGTCTCGACGGAACCGTTATCGTCTCGATTGACGTTAATGCTAGTTGTAATCATAACGGTCGAGCTTTCGGAAGAAGCTATCAAATCACCGACCTTCAAAACTGGATTGCCGTTCAAAATACCTAAGTCCGTACTTACCAGCTGAAAATCCCCATGATCCTGATAACGTTCGGTAAATACAAACGACTTAAAATCATAGATCGGCTCACTTGGTGTGAAATGGTTGTCCAAAATCAGTGGATACATTAGAAACCGCTCCTTGTTTTTTTATACCATGCATCTATATCTATGTTTTTGTTAGATAACTCGGCCCGAAATTCGCATCGTACCACGGTAGAGTCGGACGCTAAGCAAATATAGGGAAAGCGTAACGACCTATCAGCACGTTGAACCAGGTTATACTCTTTTACATAATTAAGGGAGGATGGTGACCACGTTACAATTTTCGCCGTACCGTCTAAAACAAAATAGACTGGCTGATTGCTAGTTAGTTTGTCTGTCCAGTATGTGGCGTAGTCCTGTAGAAAATCATACTCAACAAACGAAGTGGCTTCTTGTCTTCCGGCAACAGAAATCTTACTAAGTTGTGCTAGCTGCTCTTTCGGGGAGTTAAACGTCAGTCTGATATACACCGGGGACTGGTATAGTACCTGGTCTGTGTCATGCGGGCTTACATCAATTATGTGCATATTGCCCACCCAGCCTGTGCTGTACTTCATATTAACAGTACCAGCATAAAACAACGGGTCGCCCATGGTGTATGTGATCTTGATGTCTAAGTCTTTGTCAAACAGGGCTCCTTCGATCTTGGAAATATAACCGGTTCCGCTATACCATTCGCCAGCATACAGTACGTAAATACTAGTTTTAGAACGGTGTTGACACCCCATCAACCGATTAAGCAGTGTCTTAGCGTCATAAATATTGTTAGGACGAATCGTTAATACAATTTCTCGGTCCGCGGTACGTCCTCCCCCCAAGAAAGCGCCACCAGCCGGACGCTGAGTCTTGCTGAATGCAAAATCCAGAGTCGATAAACCGGTGGCGCTTTGAATAACAGCCGAAGTCGATTGCGCAATTTCAGTCGGCGGGTTTTGGGAGAAGATAACCGTGGGAGAGAAACAGTTCAAAACTACATCAGTACGTTCCTGCTGTAGCTTGATCTGTTCAATCATCTACGGATTCCTTTTCTTGAGGTCGGCTAGTTGCTTCTGGGTATTACGATAAATCTCATACGTCGACAACGCTTGTGGTGAAGTGTTGTTTTGAACGTATTCGATGTTCGTAATATGCGTATCTCCAGCAGCCTTGGCGTCAGCGGCGGTGTCGACCTCTGTTGACGCTTTAGCTGCTTCGGAATACGTGTTGTTGATCGGGATGGACCGGTTCAAGGCGTCCATATCACGCTTCGCCTGGTCGAGATTCACCACGGGGGTGATAGTGGGAGAAATATCAGAGTTGAAATTATCCTCAATCTCGTCCATAGCTCGCATAAGAGCGTCTTTCATAGTGTCCACACCGCCTCGGATAGTCGACTCGTCGTCCATACCATCCGCTAAACCCTTGACGAGGAAATAGCCGAACTCACGGAAGACCGTTGACGGTGAATGAATACCGAGAACGCTCTTGAATCCGTTCATCACCATCGAACCAAGACCTCGTGCGGATTCCACAGCATTGTAAATACGGTTACGGATACCGTTCACCAAACCTTGCACCATGTTGCCGCCAGCTTCAGAAAGATCAAGCTCTCCGAAAATAAGCCGCTTCAAAGCACGGAATGGAGACAGCAACAACTGCAACATCGCGGCTCCCAATTTGACCAGACTCTGCCATAGTGTCTGGAAAATGTGACTTCCCACATCATCCATGTCGGACGCAGACTTGGCGCGGTCATGTAGCCACTTGAACGGGTTCACGAGGATATTAATCAACGCCACGAACGCTTGCGAGAGCCCGTTAGCGAGGGCTTCCACGATTGCAGTGGCCAGATCGACAAATAACCGTGGTGAATTGAGCACAATCCAAATCAAAGCCTTCACCAGAGCAACGATAATGTCACCGCCGCTGCTAGGAAGCTCTGACAGGAGTGTGACAAATAACTCGATCAAGCCTCGAACCAAGGTTCCTATCAGATTTGGTAGGTCCTTGATGGTTTGGACAAGCCCCTTCAGCATGGTCTTGACGAAACCGGTCAACCGCCGCGGCAGAGACTTCATGAACTCAATCAGACCGGTCCAGAGCGACATAAATGTCTTCATGATCTTTTGGTTACCCGCTTGATCTTTCAAGAAGACAAATAACGCGCCCAAACCAGCGATGATTAATCCTGTAGGCCCTGTGATGGCAGCTGCGGCACTAGCTAACCCTCCACCGAGGCTTTGAGCAAGCATGGGCGCAAACGGCTGGACCATAGCGGCTATGGCTGGTAGTGTGGATTCAAAATTCGTCAGTAGGACCTTCAGCATCGGCGAGAATTTACTGAACGTATCAATAATCCCACCGACACCTTGGCCCATCTGAAGAACCGAGTCCAGCATATAACCGAGGTTCCGGTTGAATGACCGGTCACTCGAAGCGTTGCGCATACGGTTGAAAGCGCGCACAAAATCCTTAGCGGCATCGGTGATACTCGTGACAGAGGATTTAATCTTGCTGATACCGTCGAAAACGTTCACCACGTTATCGACTTTGGTCTTCAGCTTCTGTTGCTCTGCCGTGAGCTCGTCCATGATGTATTCCACCAAGGTCTTGATACGGTCTTTGTTGCTCTCAATACCGTCAGCCATAGCCTCGCCGTACACCTCACCGGTTTCAAAGCCAGCACGCTCTGCTTCCAGCTTAGCAGCCTTCTCCAGAGCCTTTTGGTACTTCTTATCGGCTTTAGCAATGTTCTTCTTGGCACGGTCGGCCTTTTGTTGAGCTCGTCGTTTTGCTGTAGCGTCCTTCTTGGCGTCAGCAGCAACCTTGGCTGCGTCTTCCTCGGCGTTCTTAGCATCCTCACGAGCCTTCTCAGCCGCTTCTTCCGCTTGTTCGATTTCCTCTTGGAGTTTCTCGGTCTCTTCTTCGTACTTCTGACGTTTAGCAGCGATTGCCTCGTCACGTTTACGTTCAGCCTCGAAGAAAATACCACCCATCTGTTTCGAGAACTCGGTTTCGCTTAATGACGAATATAGTGCGTCAATAAACGACCCGCCAGCCTTCGCAATTTGAGCACCCTTCGACTCCGTGATGGCAACCATCTTATCAAGGTTGTTGCCTAGGGCTTGTTGAGGAGCCTGAGCCGTCTCGTCAATACCCTGAGCTAAACCTTGGTTGATGTTCGTACCAACACCATGAAATACTCGGGAAGGCGAATGAATACCAAGAACCTTTTGCGCAATCGTAATAAGCGATTCCGCCACACCTTGGGAGGATTCAATTGGCTTACCAGAATTAGCGTCAATACCATTTGCCAGACCCTGCATGGTGTACATACCCAGCTCACGGAATACCCGTGAAGGCGAATGAATACCCAAAACAGCAGCCGCAGCATGTCGCATCTTCCGACCAAGTGAACTCACCGAATCCAAGACCTTCTGAGCGTTTTCCGAAATGCCGTCAAACATACCATCAAGCAACGCAGAAGCAAGATTATGGCCAGCTTCTTTGAGCGCCTTCTTGTTTCGACGAATAGCGTCAGCAAGATTGTTAATCATGTTGACGGCAGTGTCGAACATCTTATTGGTGATAAGATACTGCGCCTGCTCAATGCCATCGAGGAAATTCAAGATGATAACGACGCCCATTTCGATTGCGCGAGGTAGAAACTCGTTCACGCCTTCGAGCAATCGTAATATGGCGTTCTGACCAGATTCAGCCATCCTTGGAATGAGGTCGTTTATGCCGTCAACAAACGCCATAAAGACATCAATGCCAGTCTGAACTATTGCCGGGGTCAGCACCCGGATAGCATCCAGCCCCACCAACATCAGATGAGTGAAAGTTGCTATCCATTTTGGCGCTGTCCGGTCAAGACCATCCAGCATAGAAACGACAAGAGTCACCAAGAAGTCGATAAGCTTCGGCATAAGGGTCTTGCCTGAGTCAAGTAATGCCCCGATCATTGTCGTGAACATGATCGTCAGGGATTCACCCAATTTGCCAGCGTGTTCAGCTAGTGTCCCGAAGAAATCAACTAGACCGAGAGCAATAGCGCCGAACACCTTGGGGATGAACAGCAGGATATTGATAAGACCGTCTAAACCATTCTTACCAAGTGCTGCTAGAGCCCCCAAACCTGCTGCCAGTGCCACTAACCCTGTACCAGCGGCTAGTGTGCCTAGGCCTAGGAGGGCAATAGCTCCAGCTAAGCCTAGTAAGGATGGTAGTAACGGCGTCATGAGAGCCGCAGCACCACCCAACACGAGAAATGCCCCGGCTAGACCCAGCAATGCCGTCAACATTTGCCCTGCTGTGAGCTTACTGAGGGTCACGAGAGGCGGAACCATGAGCGCTAATGCAGCAGCGACAACTACCATGGCAGCGGCGCCGACTAAAGCGCCGTTCATGAGATTTGCAGCGGCTACCAAGATCACCATAGCGCCGCCAAGTCCGATCAAACCCTTCGCAATTTGACGGATCGACATACCTCCGATGGTGGTGAGCGCTTGGCCCATCACGACGAGAGCATTTGCCATGACTAAAATACCCACGGCAGCAAATACGCCGCCAGTAGGCATTAGTTTCAGCGCCCCAACCATGAGCAACAGTCCCACAGCCACTGCAACAAGGCTGTGCGCAATGGATTCGATCGACATCTTGCCGAACGAATCAAACGCTTGAGCCATGACGACGAGCGCTTGCGCCATGATAAGGATACCAACCGCGGCAAGCCCGCCAGTAGCAGGCATGAGACGGAAGGCTCCTACCATAATAAGCAAACCACCAGCCATGGCGGCTAGACCACGACCGATGGCGTCCCATTGCATTTCACCAAAGCTCTTCAAGGCTGAGGCTAGAACAAGCATCGAGCTAGCAAATGCGTTGAGGGTCAGGCCGAGGAGAAATGCCGTCTTGGTGGGAATAAGCTTCAACGTGCCAGCCATCAAAAGCATCACGCCAGCCATGGTGGCGAGACCCTTACCGATCTCCTCCCATGACAGCTTTGATACGTCTCCGATGGAATGGACCAGGATAGCGATGGCATTCGCTAGCGGCACCAACGCAAATGCCGTACCAAGTAATAACTTAGCAGGCATGAGTTTGGTGCCAGCGGCGATGATAAGGAACGCACCGCCAATAGCAGCGAGACCTTTACCGATCTCCTCCCAAGACATCTTAGAAAGGAGTTTCATCACCCCGGCTAGGATAAGGATGGCTGCTGAAATGGCGACGATTGCACCAGCGATGCCAGCTAACTTGACGAAGCCAGCACCCTTGGTCAAGAATGTCATGCCCCCTAAGGCCAACATCAACTCCGCCATGAGCGCACCAACAGCCGCAGTGGCTTGGGCTAGCTTTCCGCCGTCAATGGACGACAGAATAAGAACAGCAGCAGCCAAGGCCAAGATAGCAGCAGCGATTTGGAACAGAGCCCGAGCTTTGAGAGCCTGTTGCATCTTCCCGAAGGATTCGGTAAGTTGGTCGATGATGCCAGGACCTTTGTCCCCGTCATCGTCGTCTCCACCGCCCCCTCCACGGAGCATACCCCAAAGCTTCAGAAGTCCGGCTTTGCCACCTTCACCGCCAAGGAACGGAATTTTCTCCTTCAAGGCCATAATAGCCTTCAGTTGCGAGACAATTTTAGCAAAGAACGCTAAAATGCCCACACCGCCAATAGCACCACTGACGTTAAACCAGTCCAGAATCGAGAACGACTTAATCTTGTCAATAAACGACGTAACTAAATCATGAACCTTGATGAGGAACTTGATAAAGCCAGCATCGCTCTTCAACCCCATGAACGTTCCGTCTTTGTACTTGCCGGAAGTGAGGATATTGAAGATCTTGCCAATACCTCGGCCAACTTTATGAATGAAATCAAGGGTTTTAGCCCAAGCGCCATCCATGTCGTTGAAAGCTTTACTGATCCATTCGAGCACGCCCGCAATAAAGGTGCCAGCCTTGCCGAAGACAGTCTCAAACAGCTTCCCATTTTGAATGCTCTGATCGAGCTTCACCAGGAAGTCGCCTAGTGAGGCTGTCATAGTCAGTAATCCACCAGCTGCTCCGCCAGAAGCGCCAAACACCTTGGCTATCATGGAGCCCACAGCTTTGATTAAGGACCAACCGATGTGCAATAACGCAAAGAAACCCTTAAATGTCCTGCCAAGGTTTACAACAGTTTCGATAGACGGTGTAAGTTTATAGGACAGGTCCTCGAAACTTCGTGTAACTTTCATCACCTGAGCAACAGTCATGGGTGGGAATATCTGAGAAAAGGCACGTCCCACTTGCCCCACTATGCTATACAAACCATTGAAGATCCGCACCAGAGAATCAATAACTATGGTACGCCCCCCGGCATCGCTCCAACCTTGGAGTAGTTCGTTACGGCTTTTAGCTGATTGGTCTACAGCACCAGAAATGACTTTACTAACCCGAGTCCATAAAACTTTGGCTTCTTCAAAGTCGCCGATGATGATACGCCAAGACTGAGCCCAACCCGAACCGATTGATTCGTTGATGGTACCGATCATCTGGGTGAAAGTCTTAACATCCTGAGCCGCGCCATTAGCAGTTTGAGCTAGCTTTTGAATAGAGGCAATTTGTTCTTCGGTATAGCCCTGTTCACGGAGTTGCTCGTCACTCAGATCACCCGTAAATTTCTCCAAAGTCTTGGTGAGGACTTTACCGGTGAGCCAGCCATCAGCTAAGGTTTCTCGGAACGGTTTATAGTTTTTAGTCCATTCCTCGAACGTCATGTTACCCGCGTTTTTGAGTGTGCCCATAGCCTTTGCCGTGTCAAACAAAGACTTCTGGAATATCTCACCACCCATGTCAGAGTGCACCACAGAGTTCCAGTCTTCCAAGCCAACCTTATCGGCAGCAATAGCCTGGGATAACTGGTACATAGCACTAGAAGCTTTTTCCGAGTTCGCACCAGAAAGAGCTGCCAGGTTAGCGATACCTTTAATAGCCTTGGCGGAATCCTCCAAACCAACACCAGCTGCGGTGAATGTACCAATGTTCTTGGTCATCTCGCCGAAGTTGTAGATGGTCCGGTCTGCGTAAGCGTTTAAGTCATCAAGGGTTTTGTTAACGTCTTCAAGAGTGCTGCCTTTGGATTGGGTGTTAGCAAGAATAGTCTGAACCGAGTTGATCTGCAATTCATACTCTTTGAAACCATCCATAGCGCCTTGAATGGTGAAGGCTTTCGCTACATTCAGACCACTGTCGGCCAGTTTAGCACCGATGTTATGGAGTGCACCAACAGCGATGTTCTCCAGCATAGAGAATTTACTTGTAGCGTCCTCCACGCCTTTCGACAACCCAGACAGGTCGACATCTGTCGCTGACTTCTGGATGAGACCTAGGCTAGAGAGAATACCACCCGTTGACGAATCAATCACACTCAGCGCTTTTGAAAACGTCGATGATAAAGCGCCGCCGAGATTCTTCGTAGCACCGGAATCAATTGTAGACTCAAGTCGCTGCAAATCAGCGATAGTTTCTTGCGACTTGGCCTTAAACTGCGTGTTGTCGAATTTCATAGCGACGACGCGCTCATCAATGGTCGCCATTAACGGGTGACCTCCTTCCAAACTTCGTTAGCAATTTCTTGAAAGAGGGGGCGTAGAGCAGGGTTGATGTAATCAATCCCTTGGACATAGCCGCCCCCAGCGGTACCATGGCCGATTTGAATGCCGACAGCAACCTTGAACCCGTTCACCACATTGGTGTTGTACCAAGTGATACTGGGTTTTCTTCCCATTTTGACCTTGTACTCCCAAGACGAAGCGGTCTTACCTGTGTCTTGAGGGGTGGCTGCGGAAAGAGCTTTTACACCCTTTTGACCATAGCGGCTTAAGCTTTGAAAGAGCTCATCAGAAGACATCCGTTTGAGGAAATCAAACGTCTTGGTGAGGTCGCCTGACTTTTCGATCTTGAACATTAGATTAACACGTCTCGGAGTTGAGTAATCTCTAGCACCGCGATTCGACCAGGGCCAGCCTGCCAACCATTATGTTCAAGCCAGACGTTGGGTTTACCATTCTTACGCCAGATAATAGTTTTGTCCGAGTTCCAACCTTCCCCATTACCAAGCAGATTCCAGAAGCCGGTGCCTTCTTCAAATAAGTTGTACGATCGAAAATAGGCTTTACCGTAGACGCTCATTGAAACTTCGTAAGCATACCCGGATTCCATCTCGTACTCGTAACCCCCACCAGCGCCAGTAACCCGAGTGATCCACGGAAAACGAGTGCTATCAGGGATAGGTAAGTTTACCCGGCCGCCGGTCGTAGAATCAGCTGAAGTAACCTTAACCCGAAACGGTGTGGTGTTTCGCTTAAATGCATCAAAACGTTTGCCGCTATCTGTGGACGTGTCGATAAGATCACCAAAAGCAACAACCTCGGTAGGAAATATTGTTGCAGCACCAACTTGCTGGGGTTCAGACCGTAACCGTGCGCCACTGTCGTAAGCCGCGATTTTGCCAGCAGTCGGCGTACTAGTTCCTGTAGCGGTTCCGCCACCACCTTGGGGGAGTTCGGAAAGCTTTTTCTCAAGAAAACTCTTGTTGACGCAATCTAGCGAGTAGTTTGGGTCGTTGGTGGATAAACAACCGCTTGAATCATAACGAGCTATTTTCTGAGACTGAGGGCTCACGGACCCCGCGGCGTCAATGAGTTTCTGGATACCAGCCTTTGTGAGTGAAACAATTTTGGTCATAGTTTCTCCTAGATATCAATCTCAAACTCGCCGTCGGCTTCGTTGATCCACCGGAAGTTAGCTTCCCCGCTAGGGAACGACCATTGATCTTGGTCAATGGCTTCGGGGGTCCACTTCGGTTGACCGCCCATCTTGTTAACGATAAATGCTAAAATCTTGTCCATCGAAGCGTCTCCGGTGTCGGAACCGTACAAAGCTTCGTTGGCAACTTTCAGATCTTCAGAATCCAAAGAGTCCAGGTCAATCCGAAAATACGGAGTCACATAGCCAGTACCCTTGAAACTCTGAGGGACTACTTGGCAATCGAAACCTATAGTCTGTGGATCTCGGGTTTCCTTGATGGTGCGGTGTTCTCGATCTGATGGGTTCGCCAACAGATTTGGATACACATGCACTTGCCGTGATCCGTCACTACCCAGAGACTGGAAAGTAAACCCAAATGTTTTAGGCCGCCCCTCGTCCGCGTAGACACCGACAGCTTTCGGCACAATCCCCATACGCTGGTCTAACACTGGTGGATAAGTATAACAACTGATCTTCAGTTCTCGCTCGATGTTGCCAGCGATAGCACCCCATTTTCGACCTTCGTAATACAGCGACGTCATCTCAGCTTGGCGTTTCTCTGTAGCAGAGATTAGCCCATGCCACGCCCAAGCCTTCACTTGGTATTCGCTAAGGTACAATACCCCTCGACTACAACCCTCGGTGAAAAAACGTTCGTCCCAATTCAGCTTCGTCATCCGCTCGTCCCCCACTTTGCTCGACGCTCAGCGTTGAGTTTCTGGTTACGAGCCATGATTTCAGCTTGTGAAAGTTTCTTAGGTTTCTCAGGTGAGTTCTTGATGCCGAAGATCCGAATGAGTGCAAGCAGGCGGTTGATATGCCACATCTCGCACTCTTTCGGAATACCGTTAGCGAACATCATGTAGTAGATGAGCTCTGCGGTAATGATTTCAGAAGACGAAGAGCCAGTACCACTGTCCGAAAACGTAGTAGCACTGGCTCTTGAGGCGATATGGTCGTTAATGAGACCCATCTGCTCTGCTGTGATGTGCGTAATAGCTTCGTCAAGCGTTGCACGGGGTAGCTTGTTAACGACCATCATCGAAATGTAATCCAACAGCTCTTCTTGTGTCTTGTCGTCGTCACTCACTAGGAAGGGTCGTTGGTACTTCTCTTCCCATTTTGAGATACTGACTAAACTGTGACACATCGAGAGATGGACTTTCACTGGCAAGAACTGATTCCGAGCCCCGTCAAAGTTGTGACGCGAAACGACATCAAGTTCTAGTGTCATGTTACGGCTTCTTCACGATCGTGAGAACCTCTTCCGGGCTGAGAAGCGTAGGCGGATCGTTTTCCGTGCCGTACAGCTTCTTCTCCAATTCTGCCAGGTTCTCCTTCTTCACAGTCTTGGATGGGATGATGAGGTGAGCCGTCGGTTTGAAGTCCTTGAACTCGCCGTCATCCTTGAACGCCACCGGAGTGGTGGAAATCTCCCAAGACATCGTGACTGCTTCGGGCGAATCGTTGATCGTGCTGTGGTCCTTGGACGAGGGCTTCGCCAGAGCACTCCACACGATGTGAATGTCGTAGCCGAAATCTACGCCTTCGGTGTCATTGCCGATACGAGTCTGCCACGAAAAGCCGAACATCTTACGGGTCTGCTGGGTCACCAAAGCGCCGCCAACTGTAGCCGAACCGTCGCAAGCTGCGAACTCGTCGGGGTAGGTGTAAGCTTCGATGGTGCCACCGAACTTCTCATCCGACATCAAGCCAAGATACTTGATGTTGTCAGCGTAAATATCGGTGACTTCAGCGCCAGAGGGGCTTTCCGTAACCTTGGTGAGACCGTTCCACGCAACACCCGCTGCGTAGGTCTTCTGCGTGGCGTTATAAGGGTAGAGTACACCCTTGTTCACACCAGTCTGGAACTTACGTTCGCCAACGTTGTCCCATGTTAGTTTGGCCATTAGTTCTCCTTAATTGTAGATACTAAAGACGTAATGGTTGAGACCGTCTTTAGCAAACCATTGTTGGAATGTACAGTATTCCATGTTGGAAATCTCATCGACAAGAGCCGGATCAGGTTTGCGCGCAATCAAAGTGACTTGATAGCGACTTGCGCGGTGATACTTTTTGTTATCAGCGTGTTTGACTCCGGTTCCGTCGTATTGATAGAGAATACACGGATACGAGAGCTTATGCATCGACGGAGGCTGGTATAACACAGGTACACCAGCCCCAGCTATCCGTTCAAGCTTAAGGTGTAAATTCCGCCTTCGGTCCATGCCACACACCTCCCAGCGTAAGGGTGATACGTGGATGATTCATCTCCACAGACGTAACCGCTAAATACAGAGTACCCCAACGAACATAGACCGCAGTGTCTAAATGTTTCTTGAGGTAGTCGTCGGCGACGACGGATACCGCCATATCAAAATTAATGTTGGCGTTGAGTTTACCAACGTCTTGATTATTGCGGTATGATCGAACGACGTCGCCAAAAGCTTGACGCTCAGTTACCTTCACGTCGTATACACCTTCGTCGATCTCGATAGGCTCGCCGAATCCGACACCACCACTAAAGCGTGTCATGATTCAACCTTCCCATTTTGAGCTTACCGACCCGGAGGAGTTCCGCCGCCACCGCCAGCCTTCTTGGTGTGACGCTGGTCAGCAAGCAACCGGCTTTCATCAAGCTTGTTGGTAGGACCGTCGCCAGTAGCAGCAGGCGAACCAGTCTTCCACAGAGCCATAGCAGACTTTGCCCGAACCAGCGCACCCGACATACGAGTTTCAATCAGGTACTTGTGCTGGTTGTAGTCGATGTCGAACTGGTCGAACATACCAAGCTTGCCGCCCTGATCGGTGCCAACCTGGTAGTCCGCCAAGTTGACGATAAGGCCAACCAGATTCGGAACACGCTCCATGGTTTCGACAGTGACGATCTTCGAGACACGCATGGCGTCTGCAATAGCCTGGTCGTTGGGGTAAATCCGACGACCATCCTTGTCCTTGATCCAGCGCAGTTTACCGAGAACAGCCTCGGTGGTGTAGAGTGCTGGCTGACCAGAACCCTTGTAGAAATGGCGGCTAGTGTCGATGAGCTCGATCATAGCATCAGTACCGATATCGTTCTGAGCAATCTCAAGACGATGGGTAAAGAACTCATGATCCGTAGCGATAGGACGGATGTTCTTGGCGTTGATGTAGTCCGGGGACTCGATATCACGGTTGTCACCAAACAGAATTGCCGAAGCAATTTCCTCGTGGAGCATCAGTAGCATCTCAGCCTTGATCCAAGCCACGGCATCGAAGGTGGTGATGTCCAGCATATCATCCCGATTCACCTTCTGACGCTTATAGACCGTGGTCGGACCGGTGGAGCGGTTCTTCAGCTCGAAGAACTCGTCCTTCTTCATGCTACCCTTGATATAACCCTTGGCACGAGCTTCATCTTGGGTGATGTCAGCGTGCACCGAACGAACCCGAGTAAACGGAGCGCTGGTAACGCCATTCATAACACCATCGACCCACTCCGTCCGACGCTTAATGAACTCCGGCTTGTTCTGGAAGTCCTTAGCTTGTGGGAACAGAAGGTCGATGTTGGTGATACCGAACTGGTCAGCGTGGAACAGTACGGATTCCTTGAGTGAGCCCACCTCCTGGGCATCTTTGAACACATCGGCCATGTCCGAATGAGACAAAACAGGCCGACGGCCACTTGGGGCTAGTCGACCCTGGTCGAATACATTACCCATGTATGCGTCTCCGTTGTAATCGTATTGTGCAAGTTCTTCAGGCGTGAAGTCGTCCTCTTCATAGTCGTAATCGTCGTCTTCATCCTCATCGTAGTCGTCCTCGAAATCATCTTCGTCTTCAAGTTGGTCTACGATATCGTCAACGCCAGCCTCATAACCTTGGGCTGCTGCGTTTTCAAGCAAGGCACCGACGACTTCCTGTTGTTCAGGTGACAAGCTATCGAGAATAGCCTGGATGTCACCGGCATCATCTTCATCATCGTCGTCATGCATCAAATAGCCATCACCGTGAGACAGCGTACCGCCGTAGATGATTGCTTCGTCTTGCAATTCGGTCTCATCGCCATCGCTGTGACGGAGAACCACATTATCAATCTTTGCGCCTGGGTTGGCTCCTGATAGCACTAGGCTAACCTCCCTGATTTGACCGTGCATCACGTTCTTTTCTTTCTCGACCAACTGGTTTGCATAGATCGAAAGACTTGTGATGTCACCGTGTTGAACAAGTTGTTTTGCATTCTGGGCCTTCGCCGTATGGTTGAAAAAACCATAAGCGTAAACCCCATCTTCCCGGTTCTCTAGGGCGGCATGCCCCAGCACGTTGTCGGGATCGTGGTGTCCGTGTTGCCACACCAATGGTACCGTTGAGCCGTCATTGTCTTTGAAGGCGTCAGGTAGAATAGTGCGACCATCAGAACACCGAATACCAGCGCGAGTAGCATACCCGCTAAAGTCTGGTCGCATAATTTCCTTTCCATTTTGAGCTACTGATACTGATCGGGATCGTACTCGGGTGGGTACTCCTCCGGCTGAGCGTACGGATTCATGTCTTCCTCTTCGGCCTCTTCTCCACCTGGGTAGGTGTCGTCATAAGGCATGTTAGCGTTGTAAAGCTCGTCAGCCTTGGGATCGGTCGAAGGACGCATACCGATGATGGCTCGAACCTCGTTAGCAGATAGAATCTCGTTTCGAGTAAACTTGTCTGCGATGTCGGCGATCTTCTCCATCGGCACGAGATCGAATGGGCGTCGAAGATACAGCACCGTCTGTCGCTGAGTGCGAGCAGTCTTGGTGAGGAACGTTCGGGCCAACTCTTCAGCAATACTATCAGCCACCGGCTTGATGATGCGATTCTGATAGTTCAGCAACGCTGTTTCAGGTGCTGTTCCGTCAAGAATCTCAGTTGTCAAACCAAGCTGAGCTTGCACTTGCTTTGTGAGCCATTCGATCCTTGGAAGGATGTTGTTTTCGACAGCACGGTTCAATTGGGTAATCTTCTCCGTGCCATCAACATAAGCAATGCCGTAGTCAGTCTTGCGCAACTGCATTTCGATGTCTCGAATGCGGTTCTCCGCTTGCTGACGGCGGTTCTCGCCTTTCACAACATATGGAAGTTGGATAATCACATCCAATTTCTTACTGCTGAGATCATCTTCGATCCCGTCCATCATGCGAAGAGCTTTAGCAAGTCGTTGGAACATGCTATTAGGCTCGTTCATAATGTCATAGAGAGGGTTCTCGATGATGGCAACAGTCTTCTTTGGGAGTGTGATCTGTTTATGTTGCCCGTCACGCTCGTCGTACAAGTCGACCATTACGTGCTGAGGATACCAGTTAACGATCTCCCCAACACGTAACGATTTGATGTCGAAACCACCAGACCTCAGTGGCGAAATGTCAGTTTCGACAGCAACCACAGCCGCGACGCCCTTCTTAAACAGAGTAATAGCTAGATCCTGTTTAAAAGCGCGTGCGGCTTGGTCTGTGTTTGCTTCGATGTTTAGACAGTTCTGGAGACCGGATGGTATGGTCTCCAAATATCCGCCATTCTCATCAGTACGAGCGTGTAAAAACTCAACCGAAGCTACGTCAATAGCCATGCGAGTAATGATAGAGTTCACAAACGAACGGTCAGCACCAGTAAAACTCAAAAAACGCCGTGAGGGACCGTACTGTGCCCAACCCCCAACGTTTGATGGAGGATTTGGCGGGTCACGGAAAGCATTCCAAGCGTGTTTCAGTTTTTCTGTAAATGACAAGAGCGTTGTTACTTTCTATCAGTTACAAGATGGCGTACCGACCGTAGGGGTCGAGTGCGAAGTGGTACAGCGCTTCACCGGGGCTGTCGTAAGCGAAGTGTGCGGCGTGGGCGCCACGAGAAACATGCCGACCCTGGTACTTACGACGAGTCCGATAAGCGTCTGCTAGCGCACTGACAGCGGCTCGTCCTTGATCGACTTTACCAGCTGCTCGGCTAGCAGCAGCCCGTCGTGAAGAATGTTTGCCGCCTAACGCATAACTACCAACTGCGCTACCGGCTTTCCGTGCTGCGCCACCAACACGGTCAATACCTTGTTGCGCGCGCAACGCGCCGACCATAAGGTGCGCGGCGCCATGTGGTGTACTAATATACTTCTTGCCCCGATAAGCGCCATACCCCAAAGCTGCTGCACCAGCTGCTGCACCGACACCGAGAGCGACACGCTTTGCAATCCGCTTCCGTCGTGCGCTTCGTGCGGCACCAGACATCGTAGGGCGTGCTTTGCGATGACCCCATCGCATACCCTTGATGCCGTAGTGGTATAATTCCATGTTTGTCATATGTCCTCCTATTCAAAACTGTCAGGATTGAGTTTGTATGCAACGTAAGCGTCCATGAGAGCCGCCACATTGTCAATCTTTTCTTCATAGCGTCGTTTCAGAAGCTTACGGTTGCCGTTTGTGTCTTCCATGACGATAGCGTTTCCCATACCAAATGTCATGAGCGCTTCGTCAAAGAGTAACGCACGATCTTCCGCAAGCTTCTTCAACTCGCCGAGTGGGACGGATTCGGTTTTGGCACCTTGGATGACCTTTTCAACTCCCCACTCACTATTCTCGGTCGTCCACCGTTCGATAAATTCACGTGCATTATACGGATCATACCCAACTGAACGAATATCATACTGACACTCTTGAATGTGGGAATCCAGATCGTCATAGACTTGCATCATGTCTAGCACGGTGCCGTCCATGACGATTAATGTGCCTTCCTCGATGAACTCTTCGTACTTGAGACGACGAGCTGTCGTGAGTTTCATCAGAGTTCGTTCGGTGATATAAGATCGAGTCTTTACACCGAACATACTCCGCTGAAGGGGAAACAAAAACGTAAACGCCGTAAAGTCATCCCCCAGTGATAAGTCGACACCCATCGAGCACGGCATACCCCAGTATTGTTTCTTTGCGTGTGGTAACGTTTCTTCGTAGGTGAAGAAATACGTGTACCCTTCCATGGGGATACCGAAGCGTTTCGCTAGGATGTCGTTTCGTGCAGCGGGGACTTGTTCCGCTCGCTCTACGTCTTTCTGGTATGTCTCGTAAGTTACCGTAATTCCGATGTTAGGATTAGCTTTGACCCACATGGCTGGATCGGCGACTTCCTTAACGTCGTCAAGACGGTAGTGCCAAATCGAAATGTGAGGGGCCAGGTAGTTACCTTTGAGAATGTCTTGGAGTTCCAGCTTGATGGTGTCACCAACGCTGTTACGAACCGTACCTTCCGATGAGATAGCAAGGATGAAATAATCCTCATTCTTGGAAGCACCCTGTTCGATAGCGCCGATAACATCCTCTTTGATGTCGCCCGAAAGCCATTCATCTACAGTATTCACCTTGGTACGCATTGACTGAAGTTTGTCAATGCGCATCGGTCGAACCTCAAGCAGCGAGTTCGTTAAGAAGTTTTCGATACCCCGTTTGGTAGGGGCAAGTTTGTTCTTCTCAGCTTTTCGACCCGCTGCCTGAGGTGTGAACCCAGCCATACAAAGGAACTTGAACAATGGTCCTTTGGATCGAATCATAGCGGTCTTGATCGGCTGGATTGTTTCCGACGCCAACGGCATTGTGGGAGCCACAATAATCTGGTGTGTAGTCGTGGTGTCAACCGTGAGGAAGTACGCTTGTAGATACGAAGCGTACATCGACTTGGCAGCGCCACGGGCCACAATGATATACTGTTTGTTCGTCAGACGCTTCTTCACACGCTTACGAACGTAGCGACCCCCGCGATTCCCCGGACGAGGAACATAGACCGATCGGTCAACAAAGATGTACCAACCGAACAACTGTTCAGCCCAGAGTTTAAACGAATCCATAACGAACACATCGGAACCATCGGTAAGGGTCATCTCAGATTCGACGAACTCGATGAAGCCGTCGATCGCGGTATCGTCGTAGTAATACTTCGGATCCGCAATGAGGGCGTCGATTCGGTTCATCTCCATCGAGATTTCTTTACAGACCGGAATCTCACCCCGAAGTACTTTCTCACGGAAAATGCCGTAATACTTTGGAATGGCTGTGTTCGATAGCGCCATCGGTTACCATCCGGTCACAGCTTTGGCAACCTTGAGACCGGTTGCGATTCGCTTCTTTTGGTCTTTGCTCTTCAGGTTTTTGGCTGCGATTGTACCGAATGTGCCGAGTGCAACACCACCGAGTGCACCAGCGCCCTTCCAGAACATGTCTTCGCCTTTTTGCCGAGCTCGTGTCTTGTATGGGTTGTCTGCTGTTCGTCGGTAGTCGTTCTCCAGTCGCATTCGTTCGGTCAACGTCCGAAGCTCTTTGTTAGAAAGCGAAGTGATCCCGGTGTTTTTCACCTTACCAGCAAGAGCGTCAGATTGTTTACGCTCTTTGGATCGGACAATGGGTTCCCTTTGTAACCGGAGACCTTGCCGCCGCCACTTTGTGTTTTTTTTACGACCCCACTTCATGCCTTTTATGCCGTAGTGGTAAAGCTCTGACGTGTCATCATCGCTGTGACGAGCGTTCAGCATCATAGTGCGATAGGCAAGAGCACCTGTCGCTGCGCCAATAGCAGCTTTTGCCCCGTACCGGAGCATCTTCTGTTTCTTGGTTAGTTTGCGCTTGGCTACGAATTGCCCAGTACCAGGGTGGTAATACAGATCGTGGGTTCTCGGTGTTACCGGTCGGCCCCGCCAATCTACCCCAACGCTATCTCGTGGCATGCCGGTTCGTTGGCGCGCTTTTCGGACACCTCGCCGCATACCAGGGACACCATAGTGGTAGAGTTCGTCGTGATGTTGCGGTGTTAACTCAAACAACGCTCAACCTCCATAACATTTCGTCTCGACAGGCTTGGTGGGCCTCTTTTACGGCTGTGTTAATCGACGGGTCAAACTTCAACCGAACATCCATCGTCACAAACGTCTCGATAAGATTCTCGATAATGTGACGAGGCGTTGTTGTCTTGAGCTCGTCGATGTCGTACAGCTCCGTCCAGCCCTCACTCCCCCGATCAACAGGACTCGAACGTTTGATGACAGGACACACTTGGAACACCACGGCTAGAGAGGAGTTCATCAAGCTCTTAATATCCACATCGAAGTCGGTGTCATCGGGGGAGATATTGAGCAGCTTCTTCACATCTTGTAAAGCGCTACCCATTACGAAAGCCGTTCGTTCACGATCCGCTGAATCTCCAGCGGGTCCCACCCCTCACGTTGCAACCGTTCAAACCGTTCTGCGCCGTTGCCGTATCGGCCCTGAATCACCGCGTTGATGACATCTTCCTTCGACGACCGAATAGTCGGGTTAGGGAGTGGCTGTGGTTTCGGTTGGGCCGAGCCGGTAATCTCGTCGTAGATCTGAGCGGCTCGATTGACGTAGTTGTGATACTGGCTTCCGCCAAGGAACGGACCAGGGCAACCGGTAGCGAAGAAGTCCATGTGACGGAAAACGTTCACGCCGATCTTGGGCCGACCGAGACGGTAGAACTTGTGCAGGTGTGCTACGAGTTTAGCACCTGTTTCCATCGTTTCGGGATCAACTTCCCAGTTGGGGGCGCCTGTGCTATTAGCATGCTCAATTGAGATACCGTGATTGTTGCCATTTGCATTAGCGGTCGCCCAAGCAATATCGGAATCATACACATACTGACGAACCTTGTCATGGTCCACACCGTAATGTGCAGAAGCTTCTCGATCTTGCCAGATATTGAAGCAAGCATCTAGGGTATCCGGTCCGTTTCCATCTCGATCAACGACAGTCATATGATGAATGACCGTAAACTTGATCGTTCGGAAACCGTGCGGGGTGTAGTGTAAATCTAGTAGTGTTTCATCAAATTCGAGTGTGCCCCAATCGTACTGATCGGGGGTACGTCGAGTCATGTTGTACTCCTTTCACCAGAGTTTTGTATCACCGGGTCGTCGTTCCTGGTATTCCTTTGGTGTTGTTTCCTCGGTTCCATAGTGGATGAGGTTATGTGTATTGTGAGATACGCACACTAGGTTGTCAGGATCGAATAACCGGTCTGAACCTTCATCCAAATCTTGCATGGTTATTGGTATTATGTGGTGTACCAGTATCCGATCCAAGATTGGATAGTCGGACAGCGCCAAATCGCAGCCGTTATCTCGTGAGATCACATGATTTCGGGCTTGTGCCCACTCACGTGACTTGTAGAAGTCTTGGTTGGCCATCCGCTTTCCGCCAAAGGTGGCGTGACTCACAGCACCCCCAAGACGAAGATACCGAATACGGTCCTCTAGAGTCGCGTATTGTAGCATCTCATGGTATGTCTTGGGGGTGTTACTTGAGGTTCTCACCTTTGTACCTCCGAAGAGCAGCGATAGCTTCCGAGTACTCCTGTTCACGACGTTCGCTAGCTTCGATGGCGGCCATCTTCACATCCATTAGGTCGTTCTCCTTCATCAACTTGCGTCGTTCGAGTTGTTCACGAACAGAACCCAAGCGTAAGAAGTGTGTGATGACCGATGGCGAAGCTGTGCCGTCGTTCAACTGCTGAGCTGCGAGGTCAATTGCACTCTTGACGAGCTCGTTCTCCCTGTCCTCAACCGTTTGAGCCGGCTTTCGACGTCGTTTTGGTGTGTTGGACATCTGTTTCACCTCTTCTCAGGGTAGTTTCGGTTCCCCCTAGACACTTTAAGACCCCTTTCTGGTGCTTTTCCCAGGCGGGGGGCGAGCGAGTAGGGGGGTATGTTGTGCGAAGACCCCCTCCCCCCTTAAATATAGACGGGGGGATTGTTATTTTCGACGATCATTTTTTTATATATTCCGAGCACATCGAAGGAAATGATCTCGTCGATGGCTCGTTCAATATCTTCGTCTTGAATAACGGGGCCTAATGCTTCGCTTGTATTTAAAATACGATCCAAATATCCCATACTATCATAGCCGTGCAGAATATCAAAATTATACCACTCTGCAAACTGGTCACCAGGATGGTAGGGGTTATCAGTCGTAGTCAAATATACTTCACGGCTCATGAAATAATATAGCTTTCCTGACGTTCATCAAATATACTTGTTGACCGTAGACACAGACACACCCAGGGCTTCAGCAATAGCCGCTTGAGAATATCCCCGCGATTGCATATTTTTGATAGCCGCCTGCTGCCGCTGTGGTAGTGCACGCTGTTGCTTTGGCATTGCGAGCTCACGAATATGATCCATGTCGCCCTGAGCCATAATCTCCTTCAGCTTCGTAGTAGAAATAGCGCCAGCTTGGATAGCTGCCCACTCTGCTTCTGTAGGCTGAATACGATGCTTGCTAGCTCCTGTTGCAGCTCGTGCACCAATAAGAGCCTGAGACTTCAGCTTCTTAATATCATCCTTGTCGAGCCCTGGATTGGCCTCTACTTTAGCGCGCACTTGTAGATTTGCCATACGTTGGGCCTGACGTTCGAGAGGAGCGTTAGACTTGGCTAGAGCCAGCTTAGCATCAAGTGATCGAACAGCATCAATATGTACTCGCTTAGCGTTGGCAGAATATGGAATCGGCTCCGAACGGTACGCTGCCAGACGTGCCTCGTTAGCCATAGCCTTGAGTTGGTTGGCATGGCGTGCGTAGATCCGCTCCATAGGTGATGGTGTGTCTGAAGTCAGAGAATATGCGTCATCAGCAAGACTCATACGAGTGACCTTCTGGTGGTTGGGCGCTTGCTCCCACTCACCTGTACGGGTCTTTACCCCATGGGTCTTGTTTGTATTAATATAACGCAGCTTCCCTGTCTTGGGATCAATGTACCCGCCTTCATTCTTATATGCCAAGCGACGCTCTGGAATATGGACCGTTGCTGAGGCACGAGAAATGATGGTCGAGGCACCCTTGCGTGAGCCGCCCTGATACTTAGCCTTAAGAGACGCAATATCATTGTCCACAAATGATTGTTTATAATCGAGCTTATGTTTGTTCGCATCAATAACAACCATAGAATGGCGGACAGCCCGTGCTAGCTCATCCGTGTTGGCCCCCTTCACAGACATATCCGTAATAAGGTTAGAAATCATCCCCATCTCAGTGCCTACACGGCCCTTGGGTAAGACTTGCATGCCTTCATGGTATTTATATTCTGTGTGAGGGTCGAAATTACGAAGCCCGTTGAGAGCGTTCGTTATTTTTAGCCGTGCGCCCCGAGTCGGAATAACCAAGGCAGTATCACCGTCAAAATCAGCCCCTGATAAACGCTCCGCGACTGAATGGTGAATACCCACAGCAGCCTTGGCTCGTTTACCAATCATTTTTTGGCCTTCTTTATTTGTGTTGTCGACAATAAGCTCTGGAATCTCAAATGTACCGCCATGCGGAAATCGTACAAGCGCCACTCGTTCTCCTTGACGGTAGTTCGGGGCATATATGCGTGTAGGATCTATCGAGGGTAATGGAAGTAACACATGTGTCTTCTGCCTCGGTAGCGCTGCGGCTTTAAGATGCGAAGCTGCACTGTCTGCATTTTCTGCGAAATTCTCTAATAAAGAAGCACGCACAACAGGATTTGTCAGGCTCTTAATTTGAGCAAGCTCAGAAGCCATCGAATCCCGTGTTATTTTCAGCTGACGCTCTGCTGTAGCCTCGTGTTGTTTCGATAAGAATTGGGATGGGAGATTTCGACTCCATTTATCCCAATCCGACTCGTCGTTCACGATGTTCATAGCAGAAATAGCACGACGGTTCCGTCCGCTGCCTTCGGTGAGCTGATATTTGATTGTCGCACCAAATGGATTGTCCGGGTCATCTCGAAGGGGTTTCAAAATACTACCACTCTTCTTGTCTCCCAGGACCGGTACCGAACGATCCTTGTTGGTGTTAAATACTAAATCAACTCCGTCAGGCAAGTCATCACGATATACCGCCATGCCTTTGAGGTAATGGCCCTTTCCGACTTGAGCACGGATTTGAGCATATGCGTTCTCGCCAATGGAAATGTCTTGCACACCGCGACGAAGATAAATAACGCCATCAGCTTTCTCACCGCCTTCGCCACCGTAGTTAATACGGAGACGCTTTGGATCAATAGCCAGAGGAGTCACAATACCTAATGGTGCTCCTTCTTTATCTTTCAACGGACCAGAAAATGAACTCAAGTCCTTGAGATGACGATATGCTTCTTGCTTGGTGGTACCAGGCTTTGCGAGGACTGTAGTAAATGATGCTTCCCCTGTAGATGCAGAGCGTTCACGCAAATTCAAAACAACGTAGCCTTCGAGCTCCAACGCACGGAGGGCTTTTTTCTTCTGCGACTCATTAATTTTCATGAGTGCTTCAGTACCCTTCCCAACGTCAAGGTAGCCTGTCTTATCGACGCGCTCTTTTAAGGCTTGCTTGTTTTTAATAAGCGCTTCTTGTCTTGCAAGTGCTGTGGGTAATAAATACTTACGTACAGCGCCTTCAGAAATGCCTAGCTTCTCACCAATAGCGGTGTTCGACCATCCTTTGGCTTTATATTTCTTGACGGCAGCTACCTCTTGAATCTTCTGTTCATGACGAGCAAGAGTAATATGGTCACGAAGCTCGACAGAAGATTTAAAACCGAGTTGCTTTGCAATATCGGTTTGTGACATCCCGTCTCGTTTCATGATTGCTACAGTGTCAAGAAATGACTTTGGAGTGGCGGAAGGGTCCTTACCGCTACCCCAAGGATATCGTCCTGAATGTGGTTTTGATCCTTCGTGGGGTTTACCAACGTGGACCAAATATTCAGAATCATCAATAATGTACACCATGGAATTTATCCATCCTGTTTACGCAACTTTTGTAATCTCTCGTCGAAGTATACAATCTTTGCCATAATACTTGTGATTTCTTCTGGTGTTGGACGCTTTATCCGCACATCGTCAGACTGGTAAATACGAGTCTCAATCCTGATAGTGGATGGATCAAAATTGTACTCTAAACAGAAGATCGCTGCGTAGATAAGTAACTGAGTTTGCGAAGCTGGAACACGTCCAGTCTTCAGATCATGAATCCTCAGCTTATTAGCTTTGAAGGAAATTGTGTCTGCGGTACCGAAGCAGTTGTCAGAATAGTATAGGATTTGTTCTGGATTCATTCCAAAACCAATACCGTCGTTCACATATGTCGACAGTGTTGACCCGTTCTTTGGGAGCTTGATGCCAAGGCGTATTGCCTCAGCCGCAAACTCGTGAAGACGGGTTCCCATTTCTGCGGCTTGTTTGGTCCGAAAACGATCGTCAAACCTTGCGTCATCGTAGTTGAGCCAATGGTATTGACTCGGGCTGAGAAATGCATGATCGTGTTCAAGATTCACATGCTTGTTGAATATCATTGAGTACATCCTTTTCGTTCTCAGGATAAATGAACGAGGCGTAGGACATTCCATGCATTCTCTCAATATAGTAATCTTGGTTCGGCTGATGCGAAGCCGTGCGTCCACGTTTCACTTCAAGCGCGAACCATCGCTTACCAATAAGAATCAAGAGATCTGGAATGCCCTGAATATATGACGAGTCATTCTTGAGAATGATACATTCGGGAAACCGGGCCTTGATTCGTTTTATCAATCCTGATTGGTATGTGCTTTCCTTCATGGAATCCTCCTAGGGGAAAGTACAGTAAAAATTAAAGGACAGAAAAATTGCCTCTTCTATCCATATACACCCTAGTTTTTCGTACGAATTGTACGAATGCCCTGGTCAGAGCCTTGCAGAAAATTACGTTTTGTACGAGCTCTGCAAAAGCCCAGGTCAGAGGGTACAAAAAAATATTCGAGCCCCTATCGCATCCGATACTCACCTAAAAGTGTGATCTAGGTAACAGAAATAGGGCTAGGACCGCTTTGGTCCGTGTACCGTAAAAATGGATCCACACCGCTGGGCTGAGCTAATCGACTAAACGCCCTGCTAGAGGGGCACTTTGCCAAAGGCCAAAAAAGTGAGGACCAAAGTGGGCCGGGGCTTTTTTCGGTAAATGCCCTGGTCAGAGGGTGTTTTTGAGCCAAGTGGGCCAAAAATTCCAATTTTGGCTCAAAAATTTTTAATTTTATTTAAAATTCTTTGTTTAGCCCTGGTACGCTGGGGCCCCATTGCCACATTACTACTATTATATATT
>ENA-OWND01000203-OWND01000203.1-metagenome-genome-assembly--contig:-NODE-203-length-41574-cov-95.680508_pt1 | contig 41574 bp, 50 predicted proteins | sample MGYA00245342_ERZ651119 | MGnify/ENA primary metagenome ERZ651119 (study PRJEB26857, sample SAMEA4031756) | metagenome | biome: human; feature: oral; material: saliva | place: Philippines | collected 2014... | reverse complement strand
AATGTCAGTGGGTTGTCTGGCGCTCTCGCGCCCTCAAAGGCCCCGCCGCTGAGTCTTGTGCGAGAGATCTTGATTCTCGAACCTGACGATTCTCGAACCTGACGATTCTCGAACCTGACGATTCTCGAACCTGACGATTCTCGAACCTGACGAGACCAAGTCGACTCGGCCGGTGTCTCGGTGCTGTGCACACCGCTTGCGGCCGACGACACCGTCGTAGTTTAACGATAAACTGCCGAGCTGCTCTCTCGAACGAGAGCCGAGAATTTTTCGCTAGTCGAAACCTGCCGCCATGCCGCAGGCAAATTGATGATTGTACTGAGTCGGCCGATGAGCGGGTGCGCAGCACCCTGTTGCGGCCGTGATGACACACTGAGACACTTGCTCTGTGCAGATGCAGTTACATGCAGTTCTCTAGCAGCGTGAACTCTCGAGTGAGCAGATGAATAAGCCGTGTTGTTTAACGTTTAACTACCGGATCTCCAGCAGGCGATACCGCTGGCAAGTGGAATAGGTCATGAGCGAGTCGACTGACTCGACACGCTCACGTTCAAATTGTCTTGTCAGCAGGACAAAGAGACCCGAGCAGAACACAAATGAATCGCTGACGACTCATTTCGAATGTGAGCCGTGTAGAAGCCTGATGATTCTCGTTAGTCGAAACTCACCGCCATGCCGCAGGCAAGTTGCAGACGTGCAAACTCGGCCGAAGAGTGGGTGTGGAACACCCTTGACTATGGCCGTCCAGTCACACTGAGACACTTGCTCTGTGCAGATGCAGTTACATGCAGTTTTCTAGCAGAGTGAACTCTCGTAAAGGCAGAGAGTTTCGAATGGATGAAACTCACCGCCATGCCGCAGGCAAGTTGCAGACAATCAACCTGGGTCGTGATCGAAACAACCCGCTGACAAGACACTCCGAACGTGAGCGAGCACTCTGAGTCCTGCAGAGGCTTGAATATCTCGCTGTCGGGCTTCTCGGCACACGAGTGAGTTTTCACCAAGATTCACTCTGTGGAGCAAGAATTCGAAACCTGCCGATCAATCAAATCAAACGCGAGTGAGCAGAACCGGCCGACAGAGAGCTAAGAGAAAAGCTGAGATTTTATCAAGTTGCTCTCTGCGGAGCAAGAATTCGAAACCTGCCGAGCGAGTCGAGCGAGTAGATGCCCGATTGAGTGAGATAGACGAAACCTGCCGAGCAGACGACCGTCGCTAATAATATGCCGCAGGCAAATCGACAATTGTGCAGAGCACTGCCCGAGGGCGGCCGATGAATGGGTGCGCAGCACCCTGACTACGGCCGTGGAGAGCAGCAGGAGAAACGACGACAGCCCGGATAAACCGGGCTGTTATCTGCGTTAAGAGGCTGACGCACAGCGTCAATATCACCACGTCACTTCTCTGCTCTGTTACCTGCAGATCATTCAGATTTATGATACGTGTATATTATACCATAACAAGATGAGTGTGTAAACGGTGGTTAGTTGAATGAAAGATTATCCGAGAGTGATGAAGTTCCGATCACCGACCGTAACATGGATAATCATATCGTCGTTTGAAGCATCGATAACGCACTGATTAAACTTGTTGAAAGGATATTCGAATTCGAAGTCAGAATCGTCAAACCATGCTGAGATAGCGCTCTTCATTTCGTGAGTGAGTCGATCGTAGGTCTCTGCTTGGTACGACTCTGCGATTCGATTAACAAGCTCTAGTGTGATGGTGTCTCGGACGATGTCGCTCTCATAGCTACGTGTTAGTTCTTCTTTGTGTTCGTTGATATACGCTTCCAGATCGTGGTTGATTGCGTCTGCCATTTCTTCTGCGATCGGATCAAGCATCTGATAGAGTCGACTGACCAGCGGCTCATAGTTCGAGCGTGAGATACCATTCGAATCGACATTGATCCATACTCTGCCGTATCCACGTTTAACCATCTGAGCGATGGTGTCGTTAAACTCTATGCTGCTTTGAGGGTGCATATCTATCAATCCTTTCGAGTCTTAGAATTATGCGATTCTGCATGATCCTAACAATATAATTGTATCATGACTTGATGATCGAGTGTTAATCGCAGAAGCAGCAGCAGACAATGCGAAAACAGACGTAAGACAGCATACACAACAACAGCCCGGATAAACCGGGCTGTTGTTGCAATCAACTTCTTCTGAACAAAGATATCGGAGTCTCCACCGATGTAGATATAATATCACATCTGAGAGTAAGTGTAAACTCTCAATCGAAGTCCATTTGAGAGACTCTCGGACACGGACAACCGGTCTCGATAACGATGTAAGCCTCGTCGTTCAGAGCACTCGCGATCCAGTGCTCTGATTTGCAATGATCGCCACTGAATTTGACGTCGATCGAGCTATTGCGGACGATCTCTTCTGCAGCTTCATTAAGTTGCTCGAAAATATCCAGGCGAGATTTTGCGATGTCTCCGAGAATGCTAGTCAAACAATTATCGGTGATGTAGCCTTTCTCAATGATCCATTCGCCGACTTCGTCTTGCCGGATCGGCTTTTCACCATGAGATCGACATTTCGTCTCAACTTCGATTGACCTGAGATAATCAATCATATCGAGTTTAATAGCTTCTGCCATCTTCTCGGCAATCTGATCCAGACCCTCACGGAGTTGATCCATCAGGTTGTCATACTCTGCTAGAGCCTTCGGATCAATGTATGTGCGAGTAATCAACGTCACTCGCACAGAACGAAACTGTCGATAGATATAATCGTTCAGATCATAGACAGGCACGCTACGAAAGTCATAATGAGTTTCTCCAGGCTGATCCAGATACTCATCGATATTCTGCTTACGAATGCGTTTGAGAGCCATGCTGTTCATGGTGTGTCCTTCCAGTTGTCGATAAGATTATTATAATATTCAAATAGACTGGTGTACACAGTCTTGTAAGCAGCAGATATGACGACGGAGACCCTTTCGAGTCTCCATCACTATGTCAAACCCTCCAGTAAGACAAGATCTATTTTATCACATGTCGATCACGACATACACTTGTCTTCTAGAAACGTCGAGTCTGGTAGAGCTCGAGGTCAGGGTCTTCTCGAATATCATTCAGCATGCAGTCGTAACGTTGACGTGCAGACTCAATCAGACGATTGATAACGTCCGCAACCGGGTGACTGTCATTCCAGACGAACCGGCCAGAGTTTTCGTCAAACTTAAAGAGATCGCCTTCCTCGATATTGGAGAAGTCATAATCATCGATTGCATTGTGGACATATTGAAACACATTGTCATTATAAGCTGAAACATTGATATCCGCTTCGAGTAGCATTGGTACTATGCCACGCTCAGTTGATCGGCAGCGTACGCCAACCGGGACGTCTCGCATGAGATACTCTGCGAAGATGTGAATTGCACTCATTTGCTTCCTTTCGTTTAAGATTAAAAGATATCGACGATTTCGATATCAGGATCGTTCTTGATATCATCAAGCATGTAGTCGTATCGTTGACGAGCTTCGCTGACGAATCTCTTAATCGTACGATATGCGAAGTGATTCAAGTTTACAGACGTCGCATAAAATGGCGTGACACAATTGTACAAACCATCGGTCTGTTGTCCAGAGATCTCTGAATCGAGATGACGATAGACGTCATTTCGTACAGCGTCTTCATATTCTCTAACCACCCTGAGAGCATTAAGGAAATGCTCATATTCCTCATGCTCATCTGATCGATACTTGACGTCTTTGCTAGACTGGTGTAGTAGAAGATCCGCTACACTGTAGAGTTCTTCGTCCATGTCATTCTCTGTTCCTGTAGCATGTCGCGCACATTGCTCGACAGTCAGATCGCAACGTGCCAGGCCTATCTTCTGCATTCGTGCCACGCGGTCTGAGTCGCCTGCCACATTTAACACACTCAGTCGATTCAGTAGCACCGTGAGTGTAGACTCGGATCGCTTCGCCAATCGGAGTCTTCGTGCGTCGACGTACACGATCTCGGCATGCGCCGCAGTATCCATGACTCGTGTGAGCAACTTCTGCACCCATGCAAATGTACTGTTCTCGATAAGGAGAAGTTGGTGGAAACATCAATCGATTGCATCCACGACAAGGCACTGGCTGAACTACATCTTTCTCAAATGTTTTCATGTGATTATTATATCACATCAGAATGAGCGAAGATATAGTCTCGTCAAACAAATTGATCTTTGACACATCGATACCGACGACACCGGGTAGCTCTGCGAATGCTTTGAACAGCGCATTGCTCTCCTTCAGGACGTCGATCTCGAGAGGCGTGAGCGGCGGATGCTCTGAGTGCGGGCGAGAGTCTACTCGATCAACTAAGAGTTTGTCTGACTCAGAGTAAAGTATCACTACCAAATCGACGGAGTCGATCATTCTGAGAACTTCTGATCGTTTCGGCACGAGCTCGCAGTCCCATAAATATCCATACACGACAGATGACATGAGTGATCGATCATGGACAACATCATCACGCTCATAATCTCCACGCGTCATGAGACGCACGCTGTCATGCTTGCAGTATGAAAGACCGAAACTTTCAGAAATTTTCTGGCAGATTGTCGTTTTGCCACTGCCTTGAGGACCATCAACAATGATACGCATTATGATAATTCTCCCTTGATCTCATCCATCACGGCGAAGAACTTCTCAGCTGTCTGGACGAGCTGGTCAATCAGAGCATCGTCTCGCATGATGACTTCATGCTCGACAGGGCTAATCGTCTGTGGACGCTGGATACCGTCACTACACGTGACCCAGTCGTCGTGATGACGCTCCCACGCGAACACACACCACACAGCATCAAGCACAAACATTTGCCATTGCATCTGGTACATGTAGCCGGTCTTATCGAAATGATCTGAGCCGGGCGTCAGATCGTATTTACTCGTTTTGATCTCGGCAAGAGCAATACGCTCGGCCTCATCGACACCGATCATATCAGGCGACGCGAGATAACGATCATTCGATGCTGATCGAAACACTCGAGACTCATGAGCAAGATAAGGATACACCTTAGAAACCTCAGCTGCAATGAGAGGTTCTCGTTCCTTGCCCCACGTTAGATACTTGCTCGACGTGAAAGAGCTTTTAACCGGCATGAGCTTGAGAAGAGCAAGCTCGTCGATGCTGCCACCCATGTAAAGATGCTTCACCTCAGTGGCGGTTAGTCCATTACGACGCTCAGCGAGCCAGTTCTCGTAGTCGGTGTCGCTTGCACCGGCGCGCTTCATGACGTCTTCGATACTCACTGTTCAATCTCCTTACGGTAGATGACCTCTTCCAACAGATCTATATTATCATAGTCTGGCCGCACATTCCAAATGATCTCAATAATGAGTTCGTTCTTGTAAGCAGGGTCGACACCGAGAAACTCGATTACCCGGTCGATGTCGGTTTGTCGAGCATGCTGAACCAGCGAGTAATCAACTGTGATTGTCTCAACCGACTTGCCGAGAGTCGAATATGTGTGACGAGCATAATCATCGCCAGTCGCTTCAAGGAACTGACGCATCTTGTCGCCGATAATCAAGTGAGGTTTGACAACCTCACGCATCTCAGGAACTGTCTTCACCTGCAGAATGTTTTGGTCGACTCGCTCAATCACGACGTTAGTGGTCGGCACGATATAGGTCGTGTCATGGTCATTAATACTGACTTTGATCCGGTCATTATAGGTGACGATCTCCGCGGTGAAGATTACTCCACGCATTGCATTGATTTGATCATCTGTCAAAAGCAAATCGACACCATAATGATCATGGACAACGAGTTTCTCGTCTTGGCATGAGTGAGTTTCAATTGTATCGAGTACCGAGTCGTATTGATTGATCAGTGCTCTTGAGAGTTCTTCCATGGTTGATCCTTTCAATCATAAAAGTATAGGCGGCCTGAGCCGCCTATACCTATTGTATTGTATCAGCCAACCACGTAAGCCGTGAAGAACACGATGTTCGTGTTGAACTGATTCGGCTCGATCATAACCTGGATCTCGCCGCCGTTCTCAATGAGATCCTCGATGTTGATACCGAATACAGTCCTGATCTCGTCGATCTTGTGCTGACGCTCGGTATCAACGAGTCGATCGATTCGAGTATTCACCGCTTCCTTGTTCTTCTCTGACATCTCGGAGTTAGCGAGCGTCTCGCGGAGACTATCGATCGTCTTGTTGGTGTACTTCATGGAAATGACAGTGTCAGGATCATCCAGATTCTCAGATGCAATCGCGAGCTGAGAAACTCGGAAACGCTTGCCATCTGCGGTCTCGAACCCGGGTTCGAAACGGAAGCCGGAACGCTCTGCGAAGAGTGTCAGAGTCTTGGGCTCCGACGCGGTCTTCTTGAGCTTCTTGAAGTCTGCGATCTCGGGGCGATCGAATCGAATGAACGTCTTGATCTCATGCAGCGCAGCACGGAAGTTCTCTCGATCGATCCAAGCCTCGAATTCGTGTTCGAAGATGTTATCCTCGAGAGTATCCAGCTCGAGACCAACAGACTCGAGCTCTTCGACTGCGGTCTGGTAGGTGTCATCGTCTGCGACATATCCGCCGCGCTTGTCACCTTCACCATCAACCCACTTCATCAGCGGAATCTTCAGAGTGAAAACATCACCAGAAGCAGGCTCTTCAGCCATGATAGTGATTCGTGCGTCGGTCTTCTGGGCCATGTAAGCTACGAGAGTTGCCTTTTCGGACATTTTAGTTGTTCTCCTTTTGTGTAGTGATCATGTCATTGACATGCTTCGTTAGACTCTTTTTGAGAGTGATGCTGACCTGATTCGCAACCAAGCTGATAGAATCTTCTGGCACCGTATCCGCCTCGAGTGTGTTGTTGTCGTAAAGGTAATCATCGAGACGAAGCTTTGAGATAATCGTCGTTCCGTACCGAGCGAAACGACTCATTGACTCCACATCGAGAGTCAATGCGGATGTACCGAAACCATTCCAGTTTCGGCTAACGAGAGTGCAGTGATCGAAACCACACTCGAGCATTTGATTGATACCCCTAATGATATCGCCAATCACGAGGCACTTGTACGTTTGAGATGGTACACAATCAACCAAGTAAGTACCGGCACCAACCACTTGCCAAGTTTCCTTGTCTGGAAGGTATTGTACTGGCATCAGATCAGATCGTTCACGATCCGTTGGCTTGGATCGATCTGCAACGACTGAGATGTCTTCGCCGACGAGCTGTCGAATCTCGTATTTCGCAGATTCGATAACTTCGTTCAGAAGTTCGATCTGTCGAATCGTGAGCTCATCAGGCAAAACTCGATCATTCATGAGATCGAATAGTAGGTTCTTCTTGACGCCCTCACCGATCAGCATCGGTAGTCGAACGATGTGGACGCTCCCGACATGCGGAGCAATCTTCTCCATTACGAACTGCTCGGCGGCCAGTCGGTTACGACCATACGCGTGATTGAACTGGACATCAGTCGTGGAAATGAAGAACAAGTTTTCGACCTTGTACGTATCGTCGGAGACGAACTTCAGGAGAGTCTCCAATCGAGTCCGGATCTCTTCCTCGTCTTGCTTCGGTTTAGCGTTTGCGATGTACTTACGACCAGGAATGGCAGCGTAGAAAAGATTGTCAATCCGGTTATGGAAGTATCGACTGAGCCAGTCAGTCAGTTTTGCAGATGTTCGATAACCAAGATTATAGCAATCGCCAGGAACATAGATCTCCTCGTTCGTAATGAGCTTTGAATTTGCTCGGAAAGCGAGATCGTCGCCAAGCGCATGAGCCAGAGCATCGCCAACGGCTCCAGTGCCGATAACGACATTTGTCTTGTACTTGAAATTCTGTGTCATTGGTAGTGATCCTTTCGATCCAGTTTGACAGAATCTATTATACACCGTTTTGATAGAGTTGTACAATCTGGGGAGCCGATTCGGCTCCCCCAGATTGAGTGAGTCGTTTTACTTCACGACGTAGAAGGTACCATCAGCGAATTCGATCGCTCGGTCGTATTCCTTCGGCTCGATGTCCCAGACACCCTTACCCTCGAGCATGCGGTTGTACTGGTAGTCTCGGTAATCTGCCGACTTGACGTTGTGGATGTCGAAGTCATCGATCTTCTCGGCGTTGTCGTAAGACTCCAGGAAGTGGACCATCTTTTCGATCGGACCAGCAACCACGATTGCGGGCCAGCCGGCACCAGGTCCGTGAAGATCAACGTGGGTGATGACGATGCCGTTCTCGCGGAGCGGGAAGTTCCATTCCTGCCGAGCGGTCCGAGCAACAGAGCGGATAACATCCTGCTCGTTGAAGTCGTCGGGGAGGTTGTAATCGCACCAGTCGAGATCGGCGAATGCCTCAAGGTTCTTCGGGTTCATCGTGAACTCCTTCATTGGTTCCTCTAATTACTATTGATCAACCAGCGAACCATCTTTCCGGTTGATAGAATAATCGTATACCACGACTGTGGAGCTTGTACACTCTCGTGGGTGTAATCTATGTTACATTCTCAGGCTAGTTTAAGATAATAGATATAAAGGCCGCCTCGGCGGTACTTCGTACCGAGTCAGCGGCCTTATCGAGCTCCGAGAGACTTACTATCCGCACAGGTCTTGGTTATCACCAACCTCGATAATTAGTCTGACTCGTGCGTCACGAGCGAGTACGACATAACGCCCGGATCCAACGAAACGATAGTTAACGTCAAAACCCTCGTCACGCGCAAGGATGATTCGTTGCGCTGTGTGGCCAAACTCCTCGTAGATATCTCGGTTCTCTTGCACGATACGGGTAACCATACGACGTACGTCGTCTTGATTAAGAGAACAATCACTGCCTGGTAACTGGAGCTGCTCGAGCTCATCGATTGTTTCGTCCCAATCGTGCATGATACGATCAGCAAGCTCGTTGGCAATCGACGTCAACTCATCGTAGAGCTGATCGCCTAGAGCCTTATATGTCGATGCGTCATGTCCGCCTGTCTCGATCGTGATATCAACTCGACGAAAATATCTATCGACATATGACTTGAGAGTAGCACGTACGTCTCGCTTGTTTGTAATCATCGATCCGTTCCTTTCTGACTACTACTCGAACGTCATTTGCGAGATTCTCGGACACGGATGACCGTATCTGACTCGGAGGGCGAACATATCGTTCTCGGCTTCGAATGTGTAACGGCCTTCGTCGAAACTACGCTTGATCCAGACACTGTTATTGCCGCATTTACGTCGAACAATAGATTCTATACAATTATCAATCTCATCATAGATCTCTTGGTGTTGATCGATGACGCTGCCCATGATACTGAGAATTGCATTAGTGCTGAGATGCTGAGATTTAATCAGCCATTCGCCGAGCTCGTCTTGCTGGATCGGTTCTCCGCCATTCTCACGACGATCCATCTCAGCTAAGTTCGTGACACAATAATCTTCTACGCCTTGCTTGAGGATGCCGACCATTTCGTATGTAATCGGCTCCAGGTTCTCGTAAAGATCGTTGACCATTCTTTGATAACCAACCGGCAAAACTCGATCGTCCGTATCGATATCGATTTTCACGTGCAAGAAGTATCTCTCAATGTGATCATCGAGATTCAGTCTCCGATGTAGCGTGCCATACGGAGCTGGTTTGGTGTCTCCGCCTAGATAACCATCGAGCTGTTGCTCACGAGTTTGATTCGCTGACATTTGTCATCCTTTCTACCGATGAGATTATTTCAATTAACGGTACGACGTACCGAATCAGCGGCCGTATTAAGTCAGCTGTCAGAGGCTTGTCAGCCCCAGTTGCGTCGTTTAACTGCCTTGACGTGTCGATCTTCAATCGGCACCTCGTCAGTGTACTTCTCTGCCCATTCGCAGAAGCCGAGCTCGACAACTTTACTCTTGTAATCGATCGGCTCGGGTCGTGGATACTTGCCTCGCAAGTGAGCAAAAATATTCTCGATCTCTTCGTTAGAGATCCAGGGACCTTGAACACGAGTGATCGTACCATCGACTGTTTTAACAAGACCATCACCATAACCGCGTAATGACTCGCCGCCAGGCTCGTCGAGCACGATCATGGAGTTGGTTTGGTCCGTCGTTTTCAGACACACTCGAGATGGAATATTTGCTTTCAAGATAGGACTGAGAATATCAGCAGAGGGTCGCTGTGTACTAACAATAACGTGGATACCACAAGCACGAGCTTTCTGGCCGAGTCGAACAATGTTCTTCTCGACATCAGGTGTCTGCATAACCATATCTGCGTACTCGTCAACCACGAGCACGAAGTACGACATCTTCTCTTCACCGCAATCAGGATGATTGTTGACGTATTCATTGAACTCAGAGATGTTCTTCACGCTGTACTTGGAGAGAAGCTCGTATCGCTCGTCCATAAGCCATGCTAGATATGCAACATACCCGTATGCATCTTGCATATCGGTGATCGGGTCATTCGGACAGAACGGCAAACCGACATATGCTGTCGCTTCAACTTTCTTCGGGTCGATCCATTGGAGCTTGAGTTCATCTGGTGTCGCATGGCAAAGCATCGAAATAATCAATGCGTTAGCAAACACTGACTTACCTGAACCGGTCTGGCCTGCAATGATCCAGTGAGGACCGGAGCTGATGGTTGTAGCGAATGGTTCACCATCAAGATCAACCCCGAAAACAGCGTGCGTTGGATCCTTGGCCTTCGTTTTCATTAGTCGATCTCCTCGAAACCCTCGATGTCGACAGATCCTGTCAGTTCAAATGACTTCGGCATGTAATCAGCGTATTCTCTGAGGAAACTCAGACAATCACTCTCATCAAGAAAATCTGTAGCATCAATTGTTATTGCTGAGCCGATGATTGTCTTCGAATCAAAATCGTCGTCATCGATTTCTACGATAATACCATTACTCAGACTCGGATCGCATGAAACATTACGTACACCGAGTCGACGTATCTCATCTGCAACACACTTCATGAATACTTCAGAGATGTCAGATCGGTCTGCAATGTCGTCCATGCTAACCTCGACGTTCGCAGATTCGTCGTAGTATGGTCGTGCATCACCGCCGTCGATCGACACTGACGAGTAAACATCACAAGCTTTGAACCGTTTCATCATCGTTACCTCCTTGATCAATCATATTAAGAGTCCTTGTCTAATTGAATCACAATATCTGATAGAACTTGCATTGATGTTTCTAATCGATCCGAGAGTCGCTCAAAAACGATCCGGTCAAATGCACAATCAGAGATGAGACTGTAGTGGTCGACATGGTGAGAGCTACCTCGACGGACGTTACGACCGCGAGCCTGATCCAACCGAGATGCAGAGTTCTGGTTCTGATAGAAAACTGTCATATTCGATCGTGGCATCTCGATACCCTCTGAGCCAGCTTGATACTGCACGAGGATCGGATCATCACTGTCAAAATCGACATCTGCCGCAGAGTGAGCACCCGAAATGATCTGGTATGAGATGCCCTCTCGAGTAAGCCGAGATTCAAGTGCTGCAAGGATATCAGTGTTCCAATAGAAAATAAGCGGCTGGACAACTCCAGGCCGAGTGATTAGTTCAATCAGTTTCTCGAGTCGAACAGACGATTCACCAACAGCACGGACGATCTCAAGCATATACTCGATTGCTGAATCGAATGCCCCAACCTTGAAAGCATCACGGAGAGAAACAATCTTCTCATCGAGTAGTTCATCTTCCGGTAGCTGGATCAAGTGAGCATCGACTGTCGGCATTGTGATGTCGCTCATATCGATGTTCGGTGCATACACAACATGTGAAAGCTCATCAACGAATCGTTGATATGACGGCCACTTGTATCGACTGATACGCTTTGTCTTCTGGTCGTAAATCTGGAGAGCACCGTACATGTCGATCATAGGTTCAAGGTGATGCTCACGAATGAAATGCGACTTGCTATTGTACATGCCGTTCATAATCAGATAAGAACAGCCGTCCATCACCGAGTCGTTGGTGAAAGGCGTAGCAGTCAAGCCAACTCGTTTAAGATGACTCAACCGCTTGATCTTCTTTGAGCGCTTACTAGTCGGGTTCTTGTAGTTATGGACCTCGTCTAGTACAACAATACCATTCTTGCCGAGAAGTTTGATAGTCTGCAGGAGAGTTTGATTGTCATCGAGAATGTTAGCGAAGCGATCGAATGTCTCAAGCATGACAGGCTCGAGCTGATTATCAGGATGGTTAGCATTCCACGACATGATAGTGCGCTGCCAACCGCCTCGATCAATAATTGCTCGTGATGCTACAACAACAAAAGGAAGCTTCCGGCCGAGCTTCTCCTGTTCGAGACCAAGCAGTTCAACAGCAATAACTGTTTTACCAGTGCCTGTCGGTAACTGCAAGAGCTGGAAACTGTCAGTTTCTAAACGAGACGAAACCGTCTCAGCGACGTCACGGTTTGCTCCCCACTTGATATGAGTAAATGGCTTGAACTTTGAGTCTTTCAATGGGTAAAGCCGAAGAACAGGAGACTTCTTTTCTTTTTGATCTGATCGAGTAGTCGGCGTCTTTGGCGTAGTCTTGTTCTGAGCTCGTCGGCGAGCTGCCATCATTCCGTAGTTCATAAGGTCACCTCAACACTGTGAGATACTTTCTTTGACCATGGTTGCTCGAAAAGCTCGAACTCATCTCGATCATCAGACTGCACGAGACCAATCGAGTAACTATCAAGATCAGCAAGGTCGAAGTCGCTCGTCGCAATCACGAAACGACCACCTGAATTGATGATCTCTAGGCCTCGTCGAAGCTGATTGATAGCGACCATTCCGCCTGGCTTCTTGATCTCGACACCGACAAGCTTGCCGGTACGATCAACTGTGAGAATATCAGGAGTGCCGGACTTTGAGAACATCGATCCGTGGAAGTTTACATACCACCTGCCGTCAGCATTGAGCTGTGACTCGATCATGCCGACAACCTTCTGTTCTGTCATTCGAACATGCTCCAATCAATATTCTCGACCATCCGACGAGCATGAGCCTGTGCAAGATAGTAGTCTCCGATCCATGGATAAGTCTGCTTGAAACTTTCAATTTCATTCGAGGCACCGATAACGATATAATCTCTGGCACCAGCATAAGACATCTCATACGGTCGATTATAATCAAGCTTGAGCACAGCCATTTGATCGACGGCAACGATATGATGAGCATTCTCTCGATAGAGACCGACTGACATGTTCGGCCGGATCCATCCACACAAATCGATTCGTGATGTAACAGACTTATCGTCGATCATCGAGTCAAGATATTCGCGTGTCACATTGCCGATCCAGCTGAGTCGATCGCTCTGACGATGCTTCAGCATGTTTGCAATACCACGAGTACGATCATCCTTAGCCGATCCGAGATAAACAATCTCGTCCAGGTTGATGCCGAGAGCTTGATATTCTTCAATGCCTCGATCGAGGTTCTGACGATTCACTTGATCGAAAGTGCCGACTGCGCCGAATGGGAAGCTACGCATCTTTCGAGTTGTCGTATCGACGCCAATAGACTTAAGAGCTCGATGTATACGAGGGTTGTCGTGAATCATGCATCCAGTTAACAGTACATCATGTCGCGGTACGACCGTCTGCCACGACAAGTCTTGCACGACTACGATTGTGCGGTGACAATTCGCGATAGCACTGATCTCCGGCTTTGGCATTCCGCTGCAGAACAAAACAAGTGTGTCAGTGTGATGCATTGAACCAAGATCTTTGTGTTCACGAGCAACACGAACGTCGATACTCTGTGCTTCCAACGCTCGAGAGAAAATCATGATCTCACTCCACGATGTGTGATCAGAGAACTCTCGATTCGAGTGAGTGACGTAAACAGTCATTAGATAACCTCTACTCTCGCCGTGCCTGATACCTTCTTACCAGACGCGTATGCAATATTTACCTTCATTAAGTCAATTATATCATACGCTGCGTTGCAAAGAACCATCACAGCATATAGAACTAACCCAATCAAAGCTAGATTCAGATCATTACACATAAATGACGTCATGATCGTCACAAACAGGAAGACGATGCCTGCAGTGAGAGCAAACTCGTTACGCAGCAGCCATGGAACATATGGCTGACAGTGTCGATTGATCAGACGATTCATCTCGGCAAAGGTGTACGACTCTCTACACTTGATACCATTGAGAGCATCATGCTCGAGTTTGACCGGTGCAGAGTCAGGAAATGCAAGACCGAGAGAAACCATCAGGTCATGATCATTGTTATCGTTTGATAGAGCGACATTGATAGCATTTCGAGACGCAATGAAACCGATTGCAGTCGGGCCGACAATTGTGTGACCATATCGTCGGTTAAACGTTGTATAATCGTTTACCTCGCCGAGAATGCTGACCCACTCAAGATCCGAGTCGTTGTCGTGAGTGCTCAAAGCTCGAGCTAGTTTCAGATTAAACTGATTCAGCCAGACAACGAAGTCACCCACGGCCTGCTCTGCAAAGAGAGTAGCATACGCCCATGTCTTGATGTTTCGAGACGATTCGATAATGACAATCGGAGTCTTTGCCGGACCAAGTGATTTGAGCTTACTGGACAACTGACAGTCTGACTCATTCGCGAGAATAATCTCGCAATATGATTGATCATTTGCGAGCTCAATGATCTCATTGACGAACTTGTCTGTGAGTGTTTCGTCTGTGACAAGAATACCTAGCGACACGAAACTGTCAGACATTCTCGATCCTTTCTAGTACTTTATCGCAATCATAAATCGATGAGAGCTTACCGCCGAGAATCGATAGCATCCTCGGATGCTTAATAAAGCGTACAGACCGAGAATCGCTGACTTCACTCGTGAGCGGTACAGCCTTTACAGTTCTGATTATATCAACAACCGAGAGCGACTGTACAATCTCAGGATCGATAAACTTCGAGAGTTGTGCAAGCATGAGTCGAGCAAGATTCTCATTCGGCACGTGACCGCACGGAGTGTACGTCACAGATGTGAGAGAATACACATCCCGAGTGTACGGCATGATAGAACAGAACGGACCATCCATGAAAGTCCAGCCGGTGTTCTGGAGAACACCATGATCGTTCAGTAGGATCTCTGCACAATATTCTCGCTTTGACACATTCTGACGATTCGGCTCGACCATCTTGATAATCTTATCAAGACTGGCATATGAACAGTTAATGACATAATCAAACTCTCTGATCTGAGTCTCAGACATCACAACGACGCGGCGAGAGTCCGTGTTGTCAATACCAACAACTCGTTCTTCAATCGATTCGATGTGAGACGTCTTCTCGACCATGATATCCATCATTTGGTGAGTGTCAATTGCACACTCATCTGTGATCCACGTGTCTTTGACCAGAGATTCTGATCGATTCACTCTCTCGAGTGGAGCATCAATTACTTGACAAAACCGCTCAAACTGCGACGGAGTCACCTTTGATCCGATAAGCGGCACACCATAGATTTGAGTGAATTCGTCGATCACAGCATCATGAAACTCGTTCTTGAAACGTTGATACAGCTTTCGTGATTGAGATGCAGTTTCGACAGAACGCGGATAATGATACCCTCCGTGAATCCTAGCCTGATTCACGATGCTTGCGATGCTCGGATCATTCTGAAAGTAGATTGTGACATCATGGCCTAGCGAATCAAGCACCCGTGCAGCATGTCGACCATACATGCCACCGCCGATAACGCATACTCTCATTGACGCCACCATTCATTGACAAACTCAATGAACTTCTCATACTTGCTGTCATCTGCACGTGACTCAAACGAGATATCGACGTTGCTACCATGATCGCAGATCCAACGATTCAACATACTCAGCTGCACGGACATCCGGCGAGAATCAAATGGTTCCAGAGGGTTGACGCCACGGACATGGAAGCGCTCAATCTTGGGCATCTTCGCAACGTCAGTTGCGGTCAGGCCCATTTTAACCGCCTCGCCGAGGTCCAGAACAACCCCTGCAGACCAGTTATTCGGAGTCATCGATACAGCATCAGCGACTAGCCGAGCAGACGTGTACGAGTTCATCACGGAGCAATCAAGTACCTCGATTAAGAATCGCTTGCGAGACTCAGTTCGAGGCAGAGAGTTCACCACAGTGCTGATTGTCCGGAGAGTTGACGCGATTGGAGTCTGCCGAGTCATCGGTGCTCCATACACAAACGAGTTATAGCAGAGTTGAGACCATTTGCTGAGCATGTTTCGACAAGTAGCTTCAAACTCAGGAGTACCGAGCGGCCATGTCTTCTTTGCTCCGTACAAGAAGCCGAGCATGTCGCTCGATCCTTCTGTACGTTTGGTCGGTACGTCTTCGACGTAATCGACACCCTCTGGCATGATGTCGCCAGGAAACGACAGGGATGTCAGACCAATTCGCATAATGCTTCAATCTTTCTCTTGTAGTTGTTTGCATTGAATGCAAGCAGTGCTGACTGCAACTGCTCATTATATGACATTTTATTCATGATCTTTGCTGATTCTGCTGCACGATACGGCATGTTGCGAATCACATTCTCTGGCCAGTACAACCTCAAACCAAGCATGAGAGCCTCGAGCTGAGTATACTCGATAACAAGATAATCGCCCTCAACTAAATGATAATTGTGAGTCACTAACGAGTACTCTGCACCGCTAGCTCGACACGCGATCTGTGTCATATCAAATGGCTCGGCGAAAATCTTCACTCGCGGAGTCTTGCAATGAGACCAAAGTGTCTGCATAAAGAATGTGTCACTCAAAGCTCGCATCGACTTGTTGCTCATAAGGAGAGGACTACACAGAGTGTGTGGATCATTATTCAATTCAAGAACAACCGCTTCAAGCCAGAGATCAGGCCCCTTCCAGAGAGACGGTCGACACCATGAGAGTGAGCCAGATCGAATCTCGTCCGAGAGTCGACCGATTACATCAGATTCATCCATGTAAACGATCTGTCCGAATGAGCCCTGCCAGACGTTTATGCCTTGCTCAGTGAGACCATCGTCAATCAACGTCTCGCTGTGGTGGAGAACACCTCGAGAATAAGCAATCAGCTGAGCTACCTCGAAATGTTGCGCAGAAAGATTCGAGAGCCATCGAGTTTGACGCATGATATCAAGCATCACGTATCGACAGCCATAAAGCTTCTGGACAACCAACGAGAGCTCTCGAGTACCAGCAGGCCGAATATCGATCATGACAACAGCAACTACTCGGTCAGGGTTATCGTCCATCAAACTGATGTGCTTAAACTCAACTTGCGGATAAAGAGTCTGCACCTCATTAACGACCTTGCGATCTTCTGCACCGGCATACCAGACAATGCCGTCACTCAAATGAGCAGCGACATTCAAGTCTCCGCCGCGCCGCATCGATCTCTTGCCATATCGACCGATGCCATATAATAGCGTTTCCATGATAGTATTATATACTATCGTTGGAGCGAATAAAACTATACGCAGCCTCGATCTTTGCGACTTCTCGCTCGATACGATTACCACGTCGACCGCGAACAGATGACTGTCGACCAAAACCATCATCAATCGACCTCATGCCGACGTCAGGTAAGTCAGCCGTGAGCTTCCATGGCTTCAAAAGATCTTCGGCCCATTGAGTGTAAGCCTCCAGATCAAGAGTAGACATGTCAAACTCTCGTAGTGACTTACTCGAATTCAATAGTACACCTGTGCTTGATGTGTATCCAGTGAGCGATCCACTCTTCCATGCTTCGAGTACTTCGACTGATTCGTCAGGATACTTCACACCGAGAGTACCACTGAGTGAGCCACGACCAGAGCGGAACTGTTCTAGACTATACTCTGCACCTGAGATCTCTTGAGTATATGGATCGTCAAACTTCGGCTTGATGACATCAACCAGAGTAAGAGTACAATCGTCAGTCAGCTCGTTTGCGACATTAATACCGAGAGACTTGAGAGCATCAGCCAACGGCAGCTCAGACGATGCAACGTCGATTGACTCCTGCTTTGTCAGCTTTCGACGAGATGCAAGGCCAAGCTCACCGCCAGAGAGTGTCATTACGCATCGATTGATTCGACCCTGCATGACACCATCAAAAGCAAGACGACGCTTGCCTGAGCCGATGTGGACGTGGTACCATGCTTCAGGAGTTGACGATTCAGCATGGAGCTTCTCGATGATCTGACGGAGTCGATCACGGTCATAAGGAGTCGAGAGCCACTCTGGATCTCGCATGTACTCAAGAGCAGCGTGAGCGGCAACAATCGGGTAAGGTACGTTACGACCGATAGCAGCATCAGTGTAGAACATGTCCTTACCGTGACGCAAACGACCATTCACTGCAACCATCGTATCGCCCTGGAATTCGATTCGGTTTGATGTGTCACGGTTGATAAACCGGTCGACGACCTCAGGATCAACACCCATGCCGTACAAACTGAGATAATCGTCGATCACTTGCTGAGCTTGCTCGAGCGTCAAACTAGCAACATAAATACCATCAGTGTTTGTCGAAACAACGAAACCGCCAGCTTGTGTCATTCGCTGAGCCAGACACCAGATGTGCATGTTGCCGATCAAACGCATGGAGAGCGTCTTGTTATCAATCGGAAGAAGAGCATACTTCTGGTGCATGTTACCAGCACCGGTAGCATTGTTCAAAATAAACTTCAAACCCATTTGCTCTTCCTGGAGCAGATAGTGTTCTTCAGTCCATTCATCTCGACGGTGAGGCAATCGATCCTTAATATCGAATCGATACTCGATGATGCCAGTGTAACGGTCTACGTTATCAGACGTCTTGTACATTTGGAGCTTTGATGCCATCACCGGATAGAACGACGACCAGTCGACATGGATCACATCGCGGACATCGACTGTCGGCTTTTGAGCCTCGGTTGCGCCAGCATCGGAGACAATCCAGTTGTCAACTTCATCAGGCGTAAACTCATGCAAACCAGCCATCACTGAGCCGTGTGCACCACCAGTTGAAACTCGAATATACGAGTCAACCGGTTTGCCGTCACGGTAATATGGACAGTTCATAGCAGAGGAATGAGTAACCGGCTGAGACTGCTTAACTTCCCAGTCCTGTTTGCTCGTCGTAGTGTCCTTGCCCCTAAAGTGAGCGAAGAACTGATAGATCCGCGGAGGCATGTATGCTTCATGCTCTGCCATAAAATCGAGCAGATCGACAGTCGAGCCGTTAGCGACCGGAAACTTGAAGTTAACTGTCCGAGCATCCTGAGGACGAGACTTGTTCTCTCCGACAAGCACTAAACCAGCAAGCTGTGCAGCCGTAACGTCACGAGTAGGAATGGTTCGGTTACTATCAAGCTTTACAGAGCGTGCAGACGTATACGGGTACATCCTACGAACAATATCACGAGTTTGGATACCAGCCGCGATAATCGAGTTCTGACCGATCAGAGCAGTAGCAATCACGTCGTGGAGGTTATACTGGCAAAGCTTGATAAACTCGTCATGGCTCAAATGAGATGAACCGTTACTGACAGCTTCGTCGATCACAATATCGAGTCCGTACCGAGCTTCTTCTTTCTTCAAGCCGGGAGGAAACTTTGGATCGTCATCACCATCAGAGCGTGCAATCAAAGCAAGGTCGATATGACCATCACTCCAGTCAGCGAGTCGCGACTTCTTGATCATTTGACGACTTGAAGCAGGCCGAGTATTGTCAGCCACAACACCTGCAAGGTGCTTCATCTGACCCCATGGCGGCCCGTCATAGCCGATGAGAGCATCAGAATACGACTTGAAATCGTGACAAAGATTCTCGTCTAGAGCACTCATCAAACGAGTCGAGATAGCAATCAGCATCGGGATATCATAACGAGACGAGTTCCATCCGTAGTATTCAGTGAAAGACTCGCCGTCGTCGACGTCGTGGCACTTGATCATCTCGTCAATGAGACTCTGCACTCGGATAAGTGACAACTTATCGTTGGTCGCAGCACGCAACAGAGAAACACTGTAATCATTACCGATGACATCTTTCGCTCGGTCGGTAATCTCTACCATCTCTCGCAGAGCAGATTCAATCTGCTCATCTGTGTTACTCTGATAATACGGTGCTTCGATCGAGACGAACCTGACATGCCCAGGCGACACAATCACCATTGTGAAGACATCTTCAAGAATCTCGATGTCGTACCAAGCTTTCTTAGCGTTGATCTTGTATGATAAATCAACCTTACTCATTTGACGATCCTGTCTTTGATTCGCCTCGAACCGTACAGCGCAAAGGCTCAGGTTCATTATCAAATCGTTCAAACTTTTGGAGAACAACCTGAGCGAGACGTGCGCCACGCTTCAGATGCACCGGTTGAGTTGACGTGTTTGTCACAATCGTCGAAATCACGCCGGTATACTCTGCATCGATCAGAGTCGGTACGACTGTAACGCCGTACTTGAAAGTCGACGACCTTGTCATGACCATTGCACAACAACCACGATCGATGAGTAACTTGACGCCCGATGGGATATACTTCGTCTCACCGGGCTCAAGTACTGCATCGGTCGATAGTGCAATATCAATTCCGGCGTCATCACAGTGAGCTCGACGCGGTGTCAACTCGTCATCGAGAACAACGATACGATTCATGCGACATTGACTCCCTCGACAGCAAGAAACTTGATCTTGTCAGGTCGATAACCACTCCACGTCTGGTCGCCTGCAACGACGATAGGCAATGCCGAGAAACCTTGAGACGAGTAAAACTCAATGTCTTCGTCAGTCATGATCTTCACTTCGAATAGAATACCTCGTTTCTTCAACTGACGCATTGTTGCGGTGCATTGCACACATGGGGCGTCTTTCTTCAGAACCTTGACGATCATTATTTACCTTTCGATTCGATTGATATATGGAAATCAGCCGCTGAGTAGCGGCTGATCCATTAAGTTTACTTAGGAGCCTTGATGCGCAAAGAGACATTCACTTCATAGTTGTCGTCATGCCACTGACGAACAACCTCAGCAACCTGCTCGGGCGAAGCATCCTCGATCGTCACCGAGACGGTAGTAGTCTCCTTCTTGTTGCCCTCTTCGATCTCTTCAGAAGGTTCTGCATACTTGAGAGTAATCATTGTTTATTCTCCTTAGAAATTGATAGTTACAGTTGCAGTGTGAGAACGATTGTCGAATTCGTGGACCTTGACGTTCGCAAGGAGCTTCACGAAAACATCCTTGCTCAGTACACTGCCAGGTCGTGCACTGTGTTCGCCGAGCTTTCCAGCCGCGTTCTTGAGAACAATGGTATCGACGACACCGGTCGACTCAGACAATGCACTGACGTACACTGAGCCGTTGATGGTGCCGAGCACGACCCATTCACGATGGTTCTGAATGTCGTCAAGGTCGATAAAGAACTTGTCATCGACAAACGACTCGTCATAATTGCTCTGAGACGGCTTCTCAGTGCTGCTCATTTTGAACTTACTCATTATCGTGCACCTCCAGCAGTGATAGTAACCGACTCACCGTTAGAGTTCTTCACAACCACCTGAGAGCAGTCGTACTGGTGAGTCTTGAAGTAGCGAGACACTCCGACGACTCGGAGATCCGCGATAAACGTGTTAGCGTACTCGAATTCGGGATTCGAAGTCTCAGCATTCTGGACTCGGATCGACATCGTGCGACCCTCGTCGTCCTCCGCCTTGATCAAGCAGTTACCATTCTGCTCAGAGATGTTCTTGATGGCGATCAGAGACGACGCCATCTTTCCACGAGTTCGATCATTCATCTGTCGATAGATCAACTTGCTCATCCTTTCTTGATGTCAACGACGCGATCTGCGCCATCATGAGTATTCAATAGCCTTGCGCCGGATGATCCGCCATTATCGTCTCGAGCAAGTAGATCCTTGCCAGAGATAATCGCTTCCGGCTTTCGACGACGATCCAACTCAATGATGATCTGATCATCGTCTGTAAGAGTATTATATACCATCACGGCCAAAAGTGTATCATTCCCGCCTTTCAGACCTGAGACTGTCTGTGACTTCTTCAAGTATCGCCTTGTCTTACCAGCAGGCAACAGCTTATGAGCGGCGATTCGCTTGACATATCCACGCTTGCTGATCGTTACAATATGTGAAGAACTCGTCAGATCAGCAAGTGCAATGAAACGACTGTCAGACGTGATACCGGAGACCGTGCGGTTCGTACGCTCATTCTCAAACTCGGATGCTCGCCTTACAACTGCAAGACCATCTTGAGTAAACGCTGCAACGAAATGATCGCCAGGAACACCCTCAAGTGAAAGACACTTGTCAATCGGAGAAGTACTCGTTTCTGCACTGATAGTTGAAGCGTACACGTTCTTGGGTGACTTGTCAACGACAACCTCGATAACCTCTCGAGCAGAGTGACGTTCATCACCGAGAGTGGTTAGTCGTTCATACTTCAATTCTTTCAGCATTGCGAGAGTTTCCTCGACATCGTCGATCAATGCTTGGCGTCGATTAGCTCCGAGATTAGATCGAAGTTCCATGATCGTCGTGTAGAGTCGATCAAGCTCTTTACTGATTGCTTCGATTCGAGACTTGTCATTCTTAATAAGACGCATGAGGCTCATTCGAGCAACATGATCTGCAGCAATCTCATCAAAACCCAGATTGCTCATTAATTGAGACTTAAAATCAGCAGGATCTGCACTCTCTTCAAGTAGATCCTTGATGAGCGTGATCTTCTCCACCGCAATCTTCTCAGCCATAACAAGAGCTTGCCTTGCAAGCGCTGAGTTGAGACGGTGTTGCCAGATCCGAGCAAGCGTTTCTCCACGGAAAACCATAAACGCCTTGATCTGCTCAATCACGCTCATGTAGTGTGGAGCGTGATCAGAGATGAGAAGATTATTAGCCGAGACAGTCTTCGTCAGGTCTGACCGATTCTCGAGATAAGCTTGGATATCTCGCATACGCTCAGGAGATGTTGACTTTGCACACCTGATAATCACTCGCACATTCGGGAACGTCTCGGTCTCATCGTCGATCGCCTTAACTTCCTTGATTCGGTTAGCAACCTTTGCGAGAGATTCAATCAGTTTCGTCACATTCGTATTAAACGGAGTCTCTGTAACGATAATATCCGTGCCATCAATGTGAGACCGTGCTCGAATCTTGCAAGAGAATGAAGATGACTCAAGCTCTGCAGCAGGATCAACACCGAGAATCTCATTACCAGTCGGGAAGTCCGGACCGAGCCAGATCTTCTTTGCATTCTCGAATGTGAGCTCGCCCTTAGCTTCGAGCAGCATGAGCTGAGCAATCTCAACCGGGTTATGCGGTAGGATACTCGTTGCCATTGCAAGAGCAATACCCGATGTTCCGTTCACGAGAGCCATCGGTAGTCGAGCCGGCATAACCTCCGGCATTTCCATTGTCGAGTCATAGTTCGGCGTCATGTCGACAGCATTCTCATTAACGCCCTCTGTCATAAACGACGCCGCTGGAGCTTGACGACACTCGATATATCGTGCGGCTGCAGCGCCACGACCGTCGACCGATCCATTATTACCATGGATATCAATAAGCGGCATACGCCGCACCCAGTTCTGAGAAAGCTTAACGATTGATCCATCAATCGAGTCACTGCCGTGTGGGTGGAAGTTACCGAGCACAAGACCAGAAAGCTTCGATACCTTCACGTGGCGAGCAGTCGGTGAGAGCTTCGATAAAACAGCCTGCCACATGATAGCTCGCTGTACAGGCTTCAAACCATCACGAGCGTCAGGAATCGCTCGATTCATAATCACTTCGCGAGCATACTCAGCCATCGAGTCGCTGGCAAACTGTTCGATGTCTTCAGATGTCTCAAAACTACTCATTTGTTACGCCATGTCCCATCGAAAACTCGAACTTCGCGATCATTGCAACTGAACTCAGTGATAAGATGATCGTCAAAATCATACATCGCGTAGAGACCAGGTCCTTCACGTACGACAGATGCAATCATTTCATTCGTAATATTAGCGTTGTAATCATATACCCCATCGATCCGCAAGAGAGTGTGGTCAGTAAACGCGAGTACCAAACTGTTACTATCATTCTCGTTGTTCGGCTCTAGAAAATCAGTGAACTCGATGACCTTGCCTCTGATGTGCTGTGTCATTACCTTAGTACTGATAGCCATTATCGTTCTCCTTCCGATGAGACTAATATATCATAAAGAATCTAAGATGTACAATTACAGATCATCAATCAGATGAGTTGCGAGTTGTTCTACGCTGCTGGAGATTGTCGAAAACTAACCAGAACAGTAACATTATCAATCGTGGTACGGTCGCAAGTATGACAACTGACCAAGCGAAAATCATCCAGATGTCAAAGATCCATTCAATCATCAGAAGTCACCTGAAACTTGGACTATACGATCATCGACGAACCGCTGAAAGATCTTCAGATGTCTCCAGATGTCTAAACTACTCATTGACGAAAAACCTTTCGACACCATCAATACAATATGATGCTCTATCTCCGCACTGGAAGATCAAAAGATCTTCGCCAGACGTATCGATCACTCGATACATTCCGAATCGATCGAAAATAACCTTCATAACTGTACCGGGTGAGATAAATCGATAATCACAAATATCACTGACCTTGACGCATCGTCCATTGCTGAACTCGATGTAAATCGTTTCGTCGTCTGTTTCATCGATCAAAACGAACTCGAGATACAAAGACTGTGCCATATCGGTCATCAACTGAGTATCAAACGTCATTATCTCCTCCGATAAGAATACTATACCACAAAGAGTAGAGTATGTACATTCAGTCATCAATAAACGACATAAACAACCAGAACAAGAACCCGGCGCCAGCAATCGGAGCCAGATACATTGCTATGTCTTTCCACTCCAGTGAGTTCCAGAAACTCACAATCCACTCAATCATCAGAACCTCACTTCCTGAGCAAGCCACTGCTTGCGTCCATCGAGATCATTACCGAGAAGCTTCTTTAATACAACCGAAGCTCGCTGAGCATCCTCGACCGTGATCTTGGTCAAATGACGAGTCTTCTTGTCAGCGATTGCAGCATGAGATTCTTCAGGACTCATTTCGCCGAGTCCCTTGAACCGTCGGATCTCGTATCCTTCAAGTTCTTTACGACGCTCAGCCATCTCTGCCTCGGAGTAAATCATAATCGAGTGTTGCTCCCCATTCACATACTTCACTGCCTTATACAGCGGAGACTGTACAACGTAAAGCATACCGTTGTCGATCAATCCTGGGCAGAGCTTAAAGAACATGCCGAGTAGCAGTGTCCTGATATGAGCGCCATCGACGTCCGCGTCTGCAGCAATCAAGACTCGACCATATTGAGCTTTCTTCGGATCAAAGTCCTTGCTGACTCCTGCACCGAGTACAGATACCAGAGTCGAGACTTCCTTGTTTGACAGAGCATCGGCAAGAGACACTTCATACACGTTTTTGATCTTGCCACGGAGTGGCATGATCGCCTGAGTTCGAGGATCTCGGCCGATACCGGAAGCTGAATCACCCTCAGTGATAATCAGTTCCTTCTCAGCCGGGTTTCGAGATGATGCAGTTTTCAGCTTGCTCGATACAGATAGACGATCAACACCTCGAGTAGCTTCACGAGCCTTCTTCGCTAGATCGCGAGCCTTAGCGATTGCTTCTCGGTCACTCTTTGCAGCTTCGATCGCTTCGACAAGTTTCTTTCCGAGTGCTTCGTTATCAAACAGCGCATCAACAAACTTGCCCTTTACGACGTCGGCGACAGCCTGTCGAGCACGAGACGTGCCGAGCTTCTCTTTCGTTTGACCTTCAAACTCGATAATATCGGCAGGCACCTTCACATGCACTGCAACATCAAGTGCGTTCATAACGTCTGCACTGACAAACTTTCGATTCGCGAAAGTCGAGAACGCTGTTGGCAGAGACGCCTTCAAGCCAGTTTCGTGATAGCCGCCATCTCGAGTGGAGACACCGTTAGCGAATGACGTGATAGTTCCGTCACCCTCTGCAACGACAAGATCAACCAGGATCTCATGACTGTTAACGTTGGCCGTCCCGGCCACACTAACGGTTGCACGATCCTTGCCGAACCATTCGGCAAGACCGCCAGGATAACACCACTCTGACGTTTCACCACGAGCATGAAGGATAATCGTGACGCCAGGCGTCAGAAACGCTGCAGTCTCGCAACGAGTCTTGACCTCGTTAATATCCCATTCATTGCTTTCAAGCACAGGCTTTGTGATCTCCTCAGACACGGGGCCAGTGTCAGGAGTAAATGTAACAAGAGTGCCGTGTTCGCCGATCTTTTCGAGAAGATCATCACGGATAGCTTCACCGTAACGCTTTAAAGTAAGATCTCCACACTCGAACTCGAGTAGAAATGCTGTACCATCTTCACGAATCGATTCAACTCGCATGAGAGAAGATGCAGCGTTGACGGCCTTCATTCCGATACCGTGCATGCCAGTCGTGCCAGTTGTGTATGCTCCAGCAGAGAACTTACCTGAGGCGTGAGTCTTAGTGAAAGCGTTGATTGCGTCTTGCAGATCATCACCGGCCGGGATACCACGACCATGGTCGAGCACACTGACAGAATTATCATCATGGATCGTTACAACGATCTCGTCGCCATAACCAGAAACTGCTTCATCAAGACTGTTCGACATCGTCTCTTGCAGCATCTGGACCAGTGCACGCGGAGGAGTACCATCCTCACCGACACCTGTACCGCCGATATACATGGCGAGCTTTGCACGCACGCCAGAGAGACCGTCAAGTACTTCGATTGTGTTGTAATCGTTACTCATGATATGATTATATACCTCATTTCTTGAGAAGTACACTTACAGAGCGAGCATCTTCAAACCACTCATCGCTAATCGAATTCGGCAGAGACTCAATGACTTCGTCAAATGACATTTGACGTAACTTTCTGACAGTTGTGTCGCCCATACCAGCAGGAGCATAACACACAATCACATCTGACGCTGATGCGCCATCACGCTTGAGATTCGCAATCGACACTGCGAGATCTTCAGTTTTCTTCGGCGTCAGACCATAATCATCAGGAGACATCGTCAAAAGCTGGTGCAAGGACGATACACCGTTCTCAATCAGCTTTTTCCTGACGCTAGGGGGAACTGCCAAACTGAGAGACACATTCGCCATCGTCAAAACATCATCGATTGTGACAGTCGGAGTATGACGATAAAGATGACGACCTTTAACGTAGCAGTCATTCGGCATCATCGACTCAGTCTTGTTATGATCCGGATCAATCACACTCGTGATCTTTGGAATCACATCGTTCATAATCGACACCTCGATCATGCAATCTTGATACACGCCGAGATCGACTGCTGCAGACCAGCTACCAAGAGACGCTTTCGAGAACAATCGACCACCGATCTCGACTTGATCAAACGCTGCGACAGGCGTTAGCAAACCATTCTTGCCTTCGCGGAACTCGATGTCTCGGAGAGTCGTAATAGCAGATAATGGCGGAAACTTGATCGCCAGTTGACGCTTGTAATGACCCTGACCCTCGGCGATCTCTTCACGAGTTTGACTTGGCTTAATAACCACACCATCAAGCGGATACTTATATCCGCGAGAGAATGAATCATCATGCGATAGCTCGTATGCTTTCGCTGCAGCGTCAGATGCATTCGTAAACTCGTCATTCTCCACGGCTTCAAGACCATAACTCTTGATCTTCTCAAGCTTTTCGTGAGTGGTTAGCATCGGATCAACTTCATCAAGGATCTCATAAAACACGATCTTGACACCAGCATCACGTGCAGCGTTCTCCTGCTTTGAACGAACAACACCACTAACCATCGATCGGTTTGTTGATGTGTCACTCGGAATAATCGCTTCGCCACGAATAATTGCCCCATCGTACAGTGAGCAAAGATTCTTCCAAATCGGCAAAGGCTTGATCTGGTGAGTAACATCTTCGCCAGCCTTGCCACCGCCGCGTGTAACGACAACCGGCTCTTGACCGACATTCTTATACACCACGACTGTCATACCATCCAGTTTAGGTTGCACACTGAATGTTTCAACCGGGTAAATAAAATCACCCAGTCGTTTCATAAAGAACTTTTCAACCTGTCGAACGAAGTCGTCATAAGAAACATTCGACTTGATCTTGTCAAGCGAGATAACCGGCACAACGTGCTTGACCTTTCGACCGTTGATCGAGTGAGTACCCATTGGCATCTCGTATCGACCGAGCGACTTTTGAACGTCCTCTTCTTCGTAGAGTTCTTTCAACTCAAACCAGAGCTGGTCAAATGACTCATCACTAATAGATCGAACACCATGCTCGAAATAGTCACTATTCAATCGATCAATGATCGTTTCGAGCTCTCGAGCTCTTTCGATTTTGTTCATAAATCTATTATATACTGTCTCGAGACTAGAGAAAACTCTAGCCAGGCAATTGCCTGGCTAGAATCGGATATCAGAAGATGTCTGATGGCGTTTCAGCCTGCATCTCGTCAGAGAGATCCGTCACTCGCTGTACGATACGATTCGCCAAACGATTGAATGCTCGATTGACAACATCAAGAGTCGTGCCAAGGAGAACGGCGAGATCATCGTTCGGCTTGAGACGACCCTTAGCAACCTGCTTCAGTTCGCCGAGCAAGTAGTCATTGAAGAACTCGTCTTGCACACAGATCATAACGACATCGAGAGCCTCATCCTTGTCTCCGCGAGTTTGACGAAGAGCTTCATAAACAACATCGCTGAGACCACCGTCAATCTCATGGAGAACAGCTGCTTCAGACCAATCATCGTTCTTAAAGACGCCACGCCACGCAGTGAGACGCTTGTCGTCGATCAACTCATTCAACCGCTCGTTACGATGATTACGAGACTCGGGGATCATCTCATGTGGCGAGAGATTCATGCACAAAGACATGTACTCTGCCATCGCGTCATGATACTTAGGACTACGGTCGCCATATTCCCTCTGCAACTCGATCGCGAGATTCTTCAGAATCGAAATATGCTTCTCTTCAAGTACCATAACAGCCGCAGCAGGAGTCATGCCATTACTGACCTGATTGGCGATCTTGAAACAAAAGTCCTTCAAGTCACTAGCATGCTTGCCAGCAATCACGGCAGTCTGGTTACGAACCTGAGCAGCAGTAGTCTCAATGCCGCGAGCTCCGAGAATCTCAGGCAACTCAGAGCAGACATCCTCAGTCATAATGCTCTCACACAGATCCTCGATCATCTTAGACTTCGTGTAGCCGAAATGCATAATCGCGGAGCGGTACGAATCGTCGTCCTTGAACTCAAGCATGAGTGTCATTCCTTTCTATCAGATGGAGATAAATGAATCAATATCGAACGATGGAATCAACGAGTAGTATTCGTCGACCTCGCTCTCGTTGGCAAAACCACCATTACCAACTGAGTCAATCTTATATCCTCGATAAATATGAGAGTACTCGTCATCATCGAGAAGAAACGAGATCCTTACCTTATTCTGGAGTTCTTCAAAGCGATCCATGATTGTCACCTCCTTACTTTACATTAAACAAATCGCGCAAATACGTCATATCCATGCGTGGCGCATCATTGATAATCGATTGAGCACGGTCGATAGCTTTATCATTTGTGTGCTCGACTCGCAGGAAAGCAGGATACGACACCTTCTTAGCCGAGGTTGTCGACTTGTCGATAAGACTCGGTACGAACACGTAGTCCTTCGTGCACTTTACATTATCGATCGAATCGACGGAGTCAATCGGCTCGAGATTATCGTTGTTATCTTTCAAGAACGATTCATACTCAGACTTGTCATTGAGCTTCACATGCTTGACATCGCCAAGTGAAGACCAGTCGATCTGTTTTGTCGAGCACTGGCTAGTATCAGCAGGAGAATACGTTACAACAACGACCTGCTTGTCAGTCAAAGACTTGTTAATACTATGAGCAACCTGCCGAGTCGGATTCGACATAAACATCGTCATGGTTAGTACCACTATCAGAACTAGACCACTGAAAACAGCTAGAGACCAAAGACCAATAGAAACTGAATTGCGATTCATGACTGCTGTTCCGTAAACACTGCGTACTGGATACGCTTAAAAACAACACCGCGTGACTTGAGTTCGTCGACCTTCTCAGTGTTAGAATCTGACTTGACGATACCGACTCGGAGAGCCTCGCCCCACGGAACAACGACAAGCTGTCCGAATGCAACGTCGATATCACACTCATATGTGTTAGTACGACGTTTCTTGTCGAGCTGATTCGCTAGCTTGCTGCTGAGAATCGCACTCTTCTTAAGCATTCCGACGCACGATTCGTCATATTCACTTACTGCAACCTCAACGTACCGCATTGTTTATATCCTTCCTGATCTTGTTCAAATGCCATTCAACTGAATGGTCAATCTGATCTGCTTTACTAGAATACGTGGCAAGAGCATGCGACTTATTGATCGACTCGATCGTCAAACCACCAGTCATGCCAGCCAAACAAACACTGGGTCGCTTAGCAAACTTCGGTATCATAAACGACAAGCTCGTGCCGTAATAATTACCGAGCATCTCAAGTGGCGCAACACCAAAACGATTATCTGTCATCCTGACTTTCTCGACAGTCAATCGAATCATCGAATCTTCGATCTGTGGAAAATGAGCATTACCATAAACGATAACGTCGAAAAGATAATCGACAAACTCGTCAGCATTTTCAAACTGACACTGACCATCAGGACAATCTACGCTCGGTACAATCAACTGGCCGTCGATAACTGCACATCGAACACCGAGCGTTGATCTAACGCCGACGACTTCGTATCGACCAAAATCGAGAACGCCATGACCGAAAGACTCGTGACACTTGATACGCCAGTGTGGAGAACGATCAATCATCGAGATTTTTATAAGATGACCAAGCTGCGGAGAACTCGGCGCACCGTTATACGTAGGGCGAGTCAAATACCGCGGAGCCAGCTTATGAGAATTCGGCAGGTCAAGACGAAGCTCTCGGTCGACGACAACTGGACACACAAGCGGATCAAACTGAATCTGCAAAAGAGGATTCATATACTCTGAGTGTTGAACAATTCGACCACTCATCGTTTCCGTATTCATAGTATCATTATAATAGGATCGGGACATATTGTACACCTCGAGCAGCTTCGTCTGCCCTAATTGCGAGTTCTTTTCTTACCTTAGAATACTCTTCAGCCATTGTCGTGTCAGACTCTCGATCAATCTCAAGAATCTCGTCAGGAGTCTTGTAATACTGTAGAGTCTTCAAAGCGAGGAACTGAATCGTAAACAAATAAGCGTAGTCAGGGATGAAGACTGACGTCGGATACTTCTGCTCGAGACCAAAATTCTCGGCAATCTCACTCAACCACCGATAGCTGTACAGAGTATGAGCCATCTCGCCGTCAATCACAGGAGGAACTGCATCGACACCATCAATCACGATAGCAATCGAGAATGCTGCATACGAACACATACGCTGAAGAGCAAACCTGACAAGCTTATCCTTAGCCTGGTAACGATTAACTTCAACGATCGTCTCAACGATAACGCCGTCCTTGATATAATGATACATATCGAATGGGATAGACATCATGACTGGATGGTGATGTTCAATCTGACCAGTGCATGCACAATCGTACGTCACACCGTTATTGCCGATGAAACCAAAACCACAAGAAACGACAGGCGTGCAAGCACCACGGAATGTTACGCCGCCGATACTGATAGCTTTCGACTCGACTCGTGCGACTAGCTCGCCTCTCACTCGAGAGTAGATCGTTTTGTCATCGTCGTACGATTCGTACTCGGCATCTTCTCGATTGAGGATCCTCCAATGCGGAGACACCGTCGCGAAACTGACAGAAACATGATCGTCGATAGCGTACTCATATGCTGACATTGTGTGTTGACTGCCGAGTTCAACGTCTTTGAAGGGCTCGTCAAATTCTTTCTTCGTCAATGCGAGGTTGCTATACCTAATGACTGACGGGTCGGCCATCGCCTTGAGTGACATGAAACGTTCTTTGATATTATTCATTTCTATTTACCTGCCTTATTTGCCAACTCGACTTTCAACTTAGCGGCTCGTTGATCAAGTTCATAATCGCTTGTGTCGATCCTGAAACGTCGATCAAGCTCTTCCATCACACAGACTTTCTCGAGTCGTGATGCATTCGATCCATCAATATAAAGGTCGATCTTCGATGACAGCTCATCAATACTCATATCCATGATCTGCGATTCGAGTTCATCGTCTCCAACAGACGACCGATTCTCAGTCTTGCGAGTAGTTGCAGTTCCATCATAATAACTCTCGAACTCAGACTTAATCGATGTCGGAGACGGACTTGCGATCTCCAGAGATTCAGTACTATCAAGATAGGCTGCAAGATAATCAGCAGAATCATTCATCTGGAGAGTAGGAACATCAAACACTTCAATCGAATATTCTGAAGGAGAGAACATCTCTTCGACCAGATCGAGATAGCTCTCGTACTCTGAAGTAATATCACTGTCAAGTGCAACTTCGAGCTTGTAATACTCAAGTGCTGAGCACCAGTGAGAATCACGCCGGCCACGTCGAGAATTCTGCCTAACTCGACTGCCATCAGTCAAAGCATCACGCTCGATGATTGGCGACAAAGAGTTGGACTCGTACAACTGATTGAATGCATCGCCTTCAGCGAATGACTTGAACGCTTCTTGATAGTTAGTGTCCGAGATCGACTCAATCGACCGTACTCGACGACGCTTCGATGTACGAATCTCATATCCATACTGTCGCATTTTAGTTGTAAACGCATTCGTGAATGAACGAGAAGAATACATCGAGCTGCCACTCACATTACGATTATGCCAGTCAGCATATGCTGCATAAACAAGTCTCACAGGCAAAGCAGACAGTTCGTCAAACACTCCTTCTTCGAGCATTTCAGAACAGAAAGATCCGATCGGATCATCTGCATCAAGTGTGTTAATCAAGACATCGCGGTCGATGTCGACAAAATCATCGAAGAACTCGACTCGCTCGACAAGATAACGAAGAATGTATCGATGCCAGCGAGGATCTTTAACGATCTGCTCGATCTCTCGATCGACTGTATTATTACTATAGAAGTTATTGTCAGCTTTGATCGTGATAACACGACGATCAATCGATGGGCCTTGTTCTTGGAACCTGAAAGGTTTGTTTGTGACCTGAATCAACATCCCACGGAACTGCACGACCATCGCATCAAGATATTTACGAGAGACGATGATCGGTTCATTCGTCGAAAGTTTCTTAAACATTTCGATCGTCTTATTCGTAATATACGTCTCGCCATTGTCCATGCCGATATTAACATGTCGACCAGCAAACGATCGAAGACCATCATCCGTACCAAGATCAGTGATAGTCGCATGACTGACGTTGTTCTCTCCAACGATGTTTGTTAAAAGTTTCATCAACGTCGACTTACCATCACCGCCAGGACCGACGATCTGCACAAAGGCAGGCACTGGAGAATAGCCGAGAACCGCTGACTTCAAGACCTGCATGACAAGCTTAAATCGATTCGGATCGTGGTTCGCGAATTCATCGACAAACCGTTCGAACGTCATGCCATTTGAAAACTCTGGCTCACGTGCGTCAGGATCATATGGAGTATCGATCCTGCTCAGTACAGTCAGCAGAGGAGTACACGGGTCGACCTGATTCGTCAATAGGTTCAATACGCCATTAGCGACTGGAAGCTGCCATTCGGTTGGTGGGTTATAAACAGCAAGTTTGTCATGATATGCAACGAGCGACATCATCACAGACGACAGAATCGTGTTGTCGACGTACGACATGATCGTCGTGATATACTGGCTCAGTTGTTTCTCGTCAGAAAGATAAATCTTCCTGTCGTAATCATATACGAGCAGACTGCGTTGGCGAGTAATTGTATCATACATCGTCGTCATAGCGAGTCGAGACTTTACGAGAATCTCAATTACGTCTTCGCGTTTAAACCGAGCATTCGTTCGTAGCAAGCCTTGAGCAACCATCCATGCTCGATGCTCTTTTGTAAGTGCTGCAAGGTAACGTACTGCATCTTCGTTTGATTGAAAGTCGAGCGGAATCCTTGAAGTGTCGTCAAGATACGGCCATAGATTACGCTTAACACATTTGTCAACATAGCGTCGTAAAAATCGACCACGCTTTGATGGGTCTCGAAGAGACTTTATCGACGTGAACTTCATTACAGACGAATTATCAGAACCGCCACGGTGCGCACGCTTGATCGAGTCGACATTCTTCAAGAGTGTACTCTTCAAACGATCAGCCTGAGCAAGCATATCTGAATACGTAGGTTCGTCAGACAAACTGTGTCACCTCCTCTTATAGATATCTATCAATGATATCGATTATATCACCTCTTGCTCGGAGATTACACACAGTGTAGATATCAACTCATCTAGATAGTCGAGTGATCTTGGCTAGCGTTCCGAATGTTCGAGCTCAGATGCAAATGATCTCAGCTCAGACGCAACAAAATCTGTACGAGAGATAGTATTTCTCATAGAGGATAGATCAGCACATCACGTGGACGACAAGACCGCGATGAGAATCTGATCGAGAATCGTCAAGTACGAGATCGTTTATTCGAGATGATCGACCGAGACGCCATCAGGAATGATCAAATCTCGGTGTGAGTTCGTACTCATCAGGAGTCAGGAATTCGGACGATTGCGATTGTCGACGTTGATCACTAGGAAAAGTTGTGATCAAGTTGTGATCAGTGTAAAACGTGGTATGAGTGTGTTCTAGAGGGAGTGATCACAAGTGTGATCAAGTTGTGATCAGCCTCTCAGCAAGGAGAGCATTACGATAACGGAGACGTTGATCACAACTCGATCTTTCTCGAAAAATCTAAATAAAATCTCTCTCTTTATTAGAGCTTTTCTAAATATAACTTTTATTATATTTTATGATCAAAAGAACAGAGAGAGATATAGATAGATATATCTTCGTCTGACGCTGATCACTAGGCTGTTCACAACGCGAGAGTTGTGAACATGTGAACAGCCTAAGATCATCTCGTCATCTCTTGCCGACGACATCAATCGTTGTCTTCATTCTCCTGCAGAACGCGACGCTGTTGACATTACTCTCCTGCTGATGCTCGATGCTGGCTCTTTCTCGCGTGCGTGCACGTGTGTGTATAATAAATAGGTCTTGATTGTTGAGCAATACGCTCATTCTAGAGTGTACATCTCGTCGAGAACGGTGTATAATCGTTATATAACAACTATTAAGGAGGCTCTCAAATGGGTTCGATAATTATGGTTGCTCGTGATGTAGACGATCTCGTCGAGAATTCGATCGAGGATTATGTCAATCTGTCGCAGTCGACGGCCAACTGCCAGACGTTTGAAGGCATCAATTTCGGTCTCATCACGAGTTATATGCAAGATGCGAAGTACACTGATTGTCTCTTCAGAGAGTGTGAGTTTACTGGCTTGCATATGGAACACTCAAAATTCGATAATTCAGAGTTTGTCGATTGTCGTTTTGCCCTTACAAAACTTGACGATGCATCTTTCCGGAACTCATCGTTCCGTGGTGGAGACTATCTCGGTAGTGCGAGTATGGCATGCACAGACTTTACTTACAGTAATCTTGCAAGTGTTGATTTCAGTCGAGTATATGCGCCTGGTTCACTCTTTGTAGAGTGTGATCTCGATAAGACGAATTTCTCTGGATCAAATCTCCGCGGAGCTAATTTCTCTCGCACTGACGCACGTAGATCTGATTTTACCGGTGCTGATCTCCGCGGAGCTAATTTCTTTCGTGCTGATCTCCGTGGCGCAAACTTTACTGGTGCTGATCTTCGTGGAGTCAGTTTTCGTTCAGCATTACTCGGTGGAGCTCGACTCGATTCAGTGATTATAGACGATTCGACTGTTATCTCTGCAGAGTATCGTCCTCGATCTTGACATGAACGATACACAGACGGCGTCGTTTCATGCACGAGACCACTAGTTTATCATAACGCTCTCGATTATGCCACTCTCGTGACTTTCTATCGATCTCTTTTGAGTTCTGTGCTCTCAGACATGAGATTGCCACCCTACATCGCTAGAACGTTGTATATGCTCAACTCGGGTCGATTCTCCGTACATTGTGACACGCGTCGCCTAGTTGATCGAACATCGTTGAGTGTCGTACTCTATGGTATACATCCTATCGAGAGTAGTATATAATTACTACATGATGGTCACTAAGGGGAACTCGAAATGAGCTCGATAATCAAGATCGCTCGAGATGTGAAAGATCTCATCAAAGAGTCAGAAGAAGATTTCCGTGATTTTGATCTTTCGCATTCGATAGCTGAATCACAGACGTTCGACAACGTCTCGTTCTGGTCTATTACTGAGTCGATGCGACAGTCGGAGTATATCGGGTGTCAATTCAATAAGTGTTCGTTCTACAAGCTCGACATGGAATTTGCAGAATTCAATACTTCGACTTTTGAAGACTGCGATTTTGATCGTGCAGATTTGCATGGTGCACATTTCAGAGGTGCAGTGTTTCTCGGTACGAATACTGACTTTCATGATGCTGCAATTGCTCTTGTTGATTTTACTCAGAGTATTTTTGTCAACGTCGATTTCAGCGGAACATATGCGCCTGGCGCAGAATTTGCGGAGTGCAGTTTGAAAGGTGCAAACTTTACCGAAGCAATTCTTCGAGGAGCAAACTTCACACGTGCTGATCTCCGTGGAGCCGACTTCAGCGGAGCAGATCTCACTGATGTTGAGTTTGAGTCGGCAATCATCGATGACACGACAATTTTACCTGGAGAATATTGAAAATTGATCGAATTGATCGAATTGATCGAATTGATCGAATTGATCGAATTGATCGTATACATCCTATCGAGAGTAGTATATAATTATCTCGTAATGGTTATTAGGAAGGAACTCCAATGAGTCCGATGATCACTATCGTTCGAGATTTAGATGACCTCATCAAAGAGTCTGGTGCAGAAAAGATCGATCTGGATCACTCTACTGCCGAGTATGACGAGTCTTTTGAGAACATCAAGTTCGGTCTTATCTCTAACTCTATGCAAGAAGCCAAGTACAACGGGTGCCATTTCGAGAATTGCGAGTTCTCTGGATTGGACATGAGGTACTCGGAGTTCGACGACGCTGAGTTTATCGATTGCGATTTTGGTCTTGCAAAACTCGACTTTGTAAATGCAAGGAACTCTCAGTTCCGCGGTGACGACGTTTACTTCACTGGAGCAATGCTCGTCCAGGCTGATTTCAGTGGATCAATTATCGATGGCGCAGGTTTCAGCAGAATAAATGCTTATGGCGCTAAATTCTTCTGTGCTAGTCTTCGCAAAGCGAACTTCGCTGATGCTAATCTCAGCTTTGCGAATTTCAAATGTGCCGATCTTCGTGGAGCAAATTTTACTGGCACTGATTTGAGGGGTGCTAACTTTACTGATGCACAACTCGATGGTGCTCAGTTCGACGGAGCGTCCATGGACGGCTGGACCATCATCGAAGGCTGGAACATCATGGACGGCTGGACTAAGCTACCTGCAGAGTATCGAAACTAACTCTGTTCGTTAGGACTCTGCGACTATTTCTATCAGCGTCTGCTAGTAGATATAATATCGAATAGTCGTACAGTTCTTGCCGGTGCTTGCGATCTCAGAGGGTGATGAGTAACATCTCACCCTCTGATTCATATAATGAGCCTTTGCATATAACATGATTCGCTCAGATAGTATATAATAGCTATGAGAGAAAGGAACTCAATGATCGACGCTAAGATTGTCTCGACTGGCTCTCATGGTAACATGATTGTTATTGACGACGTGATTGTTATCGACTGCGGCGTTAAACGGAAGATGTTTATCGATAATTCCGAGAGCATCGAGCACTTGTTTGTGTCACACCGACACTCGGATCACTTGAGCGGAACAGTTCTTCGATGGCTTGCAAAGAATCGTCCCGATGTCGTGACTCACGGTACTCATTTGAACATGAACTCGTGGTTGAAACTGAAAGATATGGCGCCGGACGTAGCAGAGATGTTTACTCCAGATCTTGGTCCTCACTCGACGATGACGATCAAGACTTCTCGTGGAGATTATTTTGTCGAGACATTTCCGCTCGAGCATGACGTCGAGAATCAAGGTTTCATGTTGACGTCTCCGACAGGAGAAACTCTTATCCATGCTACTGATACTTCGACGATGCGACATTGTCCGGACCGAATCTTTGATTATCTGCTTGTCGAGGGCAACTGGGATGAAGATGTCTTGGTTGAGAATCTCACCGCAGATGTCGACTCTGTGATGAGAGCATCACGCAATCTCCGTCACCTGAGTACTCAAATGTGTATGCAGTTCATGCGGACTCACTCACATTCTGGCTCGGTGATGATGCAACTACACGAATCTGAAGCGTTCGGTATGACGCTGACGCTTGATTGAAAGGAAACTCAGATGGACGACAAGATTTTCGACGCGCTGTACTACGATTTGATGGATCACTGTGTTGCGTTTACACGATCGACTCTTAAAGAGTTTATCGATGACGATGATCTCATCGAGTCGTTGTGCGGTCAGATCGATCGAGACATGGCTTATTCGACTACAAATCTCTTGTGTGAGATCCATGAGATCAACGAACTAGATCCAGTCAAGCTGTCAGAGTCTCTCGGCAGTGAATGGGCCGATGCACTCGATGCCGCCACGAATGATCTTAGCGATGATGTAATTGAAACTGTCAGTAAGTCTGGAGCTGATTCGCTCACGTGGCCTGTGCGGCTTGTCGAAGACGGCTCGATTCGGTTTGAGTCAGAGAGTTTGAGCATCATCAAGAAATGTCTTGAAAGGATCAAGCACTGATGGAAACTATATTCTGCTTTCGACTCTTCGATGAGATTAACTCTTACTGTCATACGTTTACACGTGCGACTCTGGATATCGTCATCGAGGACGACACTCTTTCAGATATCTTGTATCTCAAGATCTGCGATGAGATATCTCGTTCTGTCGAGCTAGTGGCAGAGAATGTCGAAAGCACCGGAGAGATAGATGCTGACGAGATTTCAGAGTATCTTCGTGATGAGTGGGTCCATGTATTTCACACTACGACTGAGCATCTCCGGAGCATTCCAGCATGGGCAGACGAATTCGTCGAAGTCAGCTCAAAGAGTCTCGCATCTCAGATCGAGAAGATGGTCATGTCGTTCATCGGAAGGATCGGACCTCGTTTGAATCGATTCGTTTTGTAAGTTTACATAGTTTCTCCTGCAGTGTATAATAGTATAGTAGTTACACCGGCAAGATTGGACGATAATTATGACTACACTGAAGATGACGGATCCGATCCATAAACGACTCTCAGCTTGTGGAGTGCTTGATCTGCTCGAAGATGCAACTAATGTGCAGTTTTATCCGCGCACTCACTCGAATGTTTCTGCGAAGGTTATTCGAGTCTGGGAAACTCGTGGCGCTGAGCGATGGTTCTTGACTTTCACTCTTCTTTTTGATAACGGCGAAGCTGTTAATGTCCGCGTTTACGAACCGCGTACTCCGAATATCAAGAATTTCCGAGCATATCTCGGTGCTGACGTTACGAAGATTGCATTGCTGGCTTCTTTCAAGACCAAGAAGAACAAAGACACGGTGATTATCGCAGAGTGGCTTGGCACTCGACCGAGCGAAGAGCTCTCTGGTATGAAGGTTCCGGCGAAGAGTAATCTGATGACGACAGCTGGCTATGCTCCTCACAGCGAAGAGAATCTCGTGCGAGTTTCTTTGAATGAGAGTTTGATTGAAGGCTTTTCTAGCCGAGATATGATTCGAGAGCAGGTGGTGCCAGGTATTTATCCGATCAACGTTAGTAATGACTGACATGAAGTTAGTGCATGTACGAATCTCATCGACTAAAAAGACTCAATCATTGATTGAGAAGCTTGAGAAAGTATCGATCGTCAAGAATGACGACGACTATATTATCCCGGTCGATACTTTTAGACGATTCGAACCAGATCTCGATCGTCTCGGTAAGATGATCTCAGCTCAGTGTTTAGTGATTGATTCTACTGAAGCTGAAGCTGAGTTGCAGAGACGACTCGAGCAAGGCTTGATCGACATGAAGAAGGCTAAGAAAATGATGAGATCTTGGCTACGACACTCGATGAAAGAAATGAAGTCAGTTGGCCCACTGGTATCTGCTGACAAGGAAGACAAGTGGATGAAGATGAAGCGAGATGTTTATCGTCTCGACGAATCTCGTCTACGATAGTTTGACAAGGAGAAGGAAGAATGAACGAATTTGTTACCTGGATTGGACAGAACTCTACTCTCGTCAAGACCGCGGGTAGTGCAGTTATCGGTCTTGCTGCTTTGGCATTTGCCTCATTGCAGATTATCAAGGCTATGAAGCATTTCGGTGCAGACAAGATGAAGGAAGGCGGCAAGGCTATCGGTCTTGCGATCTTGATTATCGTCATCGCTGCGGTCGGTATTACCGGCGTGATTAGTATTGCTAACACTCTGCGCCCTGATACCCTGAAGGGTTCGACTGATTTTAGCTCCGCGATCTCTTACATCGACTCTGGGGTTTACAACCTCGGATAGATGTAGTATAATCATCCATAACGGATAATGTCTAGAGAAGGAGAAAGATCATGTCCGAAAAGTATCCTGTGGTAAATCAGCACAACATCAACGACATCGTTGCTATCAAGCTCGGTGTTTCTCGCCGTGAGGCGGCCGATTGGTACAATGCTTTCATTGATACCCTCCGCTACGAGCTGAAGGAAGGCCATGATGTTGTTCTGAATGGTTTCCTTGGCATTGTGCATCGTGATAAGGAAGCACGAACCGCTCGTAACCCTCGCACTGGCGAACAGGTCCAGGTGCCTGCGCGTACTGTCATCAAGGCATATCCGCGCACGCTTCTGTTCGATCTCGACAAGGGCTACTCCGATGTCGAACTGACTGAAGAGCAGGAAGCAAAGATCGCGGAGTATCGCGCCAAGCGTATCGACGCGTGAGTTTGGCAGATAACAGGGCAGCTAAGAATAAGCTGCCCTGTAGTCGCATTTAGATCAGGATGCTGTCGTGAGTGTATCAGTCGTATTGAAACGAGTCATTTACTCGATTCGTCAATGGTTTCAGCCTTACTGGGTTCCGCCGCCGATTGAGAGTAAGAAGCATACTACTGATACACCCTCGTCTCAAGAGACAGTCGAAACAGTCGAAACAGTCGAAGAAACTCAATCGACTGAGACTCCTCAGTCACAAGAAGTTTCTGAACGAAAGCCAAATAAGAAAGAACAATATCTGTCGGTTGGTCCTGGCGAGACGCTCATGCAACCTCGTGACTGGATGATCCAATTCGGCGATGCTCGCTTGGCGATCCAGGAGTTTGATCATCGTCTCGTGTTGGATCCGACAAAACTCGATCGACTCCCTGCTCCGAACTGGTCCTGGTACTATCATGATGAGAAAGTGCATCAGTTGCTGTCACATCTCGGACCGACGATGGGCTACAAGTTTAAGGAACGAGACAGTAAAGAGCGCAAGACTCTCAAACCGTTGATCCGTAT
>ENA-OWND01000198-OWND01000198.1-metagenome-genome-assembly--contig:-NODE-198-length-41918-cov-15.397320_pt1 | contig 41918 bp, 34 predicted proteins | sample MGYA00245342_ERZ651119 | MGnify/ENA primary metagenome ERZ651119 (study PRJEB26857, sample SAMEA4031756) | metagenome | biome: human; feature: oral; material: saliva | place: Philippines | collected 2014... | reverse complement strand
AGATTATATCCCAATATTTAACACTTCGCCAACCCATCATCTACAGAATAAAACGGCAAAAAACAGAGATAAAATCACACTCCACCTCACTTTTTCACAAAAAATGAGCCTCTTTGTTGTGCAAAATGACGCAAATCACACGCCAATTTGGCTGAGATGAGTCGATGAAACGATAGAGATGACAGCATAAAACGACTGAAACGGCATCATTTTCTCACATGCCACGGCCTCATCTTTCGACTGATTTTTCACAACTACCTAATATATAATAGGTTATGAAATGATGAAAAACGGCGTGTTTTCAGACAGAAAGTGTCAAGCGTTCTAAATTCGTTGGTTGTGCAAAAGCATTTGTAAATAATCGCGACAACATTTAACACACTTTGCACTATGCCTGTATTTGCATAGAAGTTAGGGAGAATTCGTCACCATGAAACCACCTTTTTGTCGCATAATTTCGTACAAATCAGTCCTCGTTTGCATCATTAGAGTGACGCCAAAAACACAAATTCTTCACGCAAAGTCATTCACTTTTCATTTTAATTTGCTAACTTTGCAGCCCTATTATTAGTTTATTTAAGGACAAAAACAATGAAAAAGAGAATGAATGGGCTATTGACAGCCATCACCATTTGTGCGATGGTAGCCATCATGATGAGTGCTATGCCAAGCGAAAACATCATGACAAAGGATAACGATACGACGGTAATCAACACAGAATTACTAAGTAAGAATGTCAAAGGATTTAAGGGAACAACCCCTGTTAAGATATTCATTGTGAAGAATAAGATTGCGAAAATCGAAACACTTCCTAATCATGAAACGCCTAAATTCTTTGATAAGGCGAAGACTTTATTGTCAGAATTCACTGGGAAAAGCGTTTCAAAGGCTGCCAAAATGGATGTAGACGGCGTTAGTGGAGCTACATATTCATCGAAAGCCTTAAAGAAAAATGTGGCTCTTGGCTTAGCCTATTACAACAAGAATAAATGATATTGAGCCATAAAAGCTCAAAAAAAATAAAAGGAGAAGTGTGGAACTTCTCCTTTTTTTATTATATTTGCATTATCAATATGAATAAGATTACACCCTAAAATGAAACTTCTGTATCCGCTCATTGCATCGTTCTTGCTAATAGCCTCACCCACTTGGGCTTATAAGAAGAAAAAACTGGCAGACTCGATCGACATAAAACGCCTCGTGCCTAACACCACAAAAGGGCCCATAGACATCATTACTGCCCGACAAATCAATAAAAGTTTGGTCACAAACGTATTGAATGCACTCAATGGTCAGGCTGCAGGCGTGAGCATTTCTTCAGGAGAAAACCGCATGGCTCAACTCAATAGTGTGCGCGTAAGAGGTACAACTTCGCTCACAGGAGGCAATGATCCACTCGTCATTATCGATGGAGTTTATAGCGATTTAGCCACACTTTCCATGGTATATCCAGCCGATATAGAGCGCTTTGTGATTCTAAAGAATGCCACAGAGACGGCAAAATATGGTGCAAAGGGAGCCGCGGGAGTCATTCAAGTGACTACGAAAAAGGGCTATGGCAACCTATTTCACATCAGTTATGACGGCAATATAGGGTTTGAAACGAAGTATAATAAGTTGAAAATGCTATCAGCTCGCGACTATATTCGTACGGCAAAGCAACTTGGTTTCAGTGTGGTTGACGGCGGATATGATTCTAATTTTCAAGACGCTATTACGAGAACAGGCTTCGTTCAGAAGCATCACATCGCCTTTAGTGGTGGTACAAACGACGGAAACTATCGCGCTTCGGTGGGTGTAATGCAGCATGAGATGGTGGTAAAGATTACAGAAAGGCGTAACTTTACAGCCAAATTTGACCTCATACAACGTGCTTTCGACAAGTTGTTAGAAATTGATTTTGGCGTGTTTGGTGCGACACAACACAACAAATACATTGCCGATGAACAGAAACTCTTTTATGGTGCTGCCACACAAAACCCCACTTTCCCTGAAGGAATGAATGCACAGGGCGGATGGGATCGCAATGGTAGTGCGAGTCAGATAGCCTCTCCACTGGCTGAAATGAGGAAGAAAGACCACGAACAAAACATGATTTTCAACACTCATTTGGGTCTAAACTTCAAACTTTCTCCGTCACTTCATCTGCTCTTATTTGGCAGTTATAGTTATAATTCGCTTGAAAACGCATCGTATTTCCCTACTTGGGTATGGGCACAAGGACAGGCTTTCCGCGGTGAACACAAGAGTGAAGAGTGGCTCGGTAATGCCACTTTAGACTATAATCACCAATGGGGTGTGCACAAACTCAAGGCAAGTGGTATGATGGAATACCAGAAAAGTCAGCGCAAAGGCTTTTGGACAACAGTGAAAGGCTTTACAACTAATGACATCGGATATAACAATTTAGCCGCTGGTTCGCTTCGTCCTTATGGTGGAACTGGCTCAGAATATAGTGATCCCGCACTTGTTTCTGTGATGGGAAGTGTGGGATATTCGCTGATGGATCGTTATCTTTTAGACCTCAATCTGCGTGCAGACGGCAGTAGTTTATTTGGGGAAAACAACAAATGGGGCTTCTTTCCATCAGTTGCAACGACCTGGATTGTAAGCCAAGAACCCTTTTTCAAGCCACTCACCAATGTCGTTAATCTTTGGAAAGTGCGTGTGGGCTATGGACAAAGTGGTAACCAAGGTGGCATCGACTCCTATTATTCAATGGCTCTTTTGCGTCCAACGGGAGTGATAAGCTTTAGAGATTCGCCAACAACTACATTCGGAGAGTTCCGCAATACGAATCCAAACTTAAAGTGGGAAACGCGTAGTACGTTTAACATTGGTACGGATTTATCCCTACTTAACAATCGAATCGTCTTCACAGCCGAGTACTATTACAGTATGATTACCAACATGTTATACCTCTATGACGTGCCAGTTCCTCCCTTCACCTTTAATAAATTCCTGGCCAATCTCGGTAAGATGAGCAACAGCGGAGTTGAGTTTGGTCTTGGCATTACACCCATATCGCGGAAAGATATGGAGCTAAACATCAACATGAATGTCGCCATTCAGAAGAACAAACTGATATCTCTCTCGGGCGAATATAATGGTAATCATCTCACCGCTGCAGACGTTTTAGGCATCGGACAGCTTAATGGTGCGGGCTTTCATGGCGGTAATAACAACATCGTTTATCAGGTAGTTGGGCAGCCACTTGGGGTATTTTATCTCCCCCATTGCACGGGATTGCACGTTAACGACAATGGAAGTTACAGCTACACGATTGCCGATTTAGACCATAATGGGGCTGTAAACTTGGAGGATGGAGGCGACCGTTACATTGCGGGACAAGCCACTCCGAAATGGACTTTGGGTTCAAACATCGGCTTCCGATATAAAGATTTCGATGTCACTCTACAGATAAATGGAGCCTTTGGGCATAAGATCTATAATGCAACCAGCCTTACTTACATGAACATGTCAAGCTTTCCAGACTATAATGTGCTTGCCAAAGCGCCAAAGATGAATATCAAAGACCAGATTGCTACAGACTATTGGCTCGAACGCGGAGACTATATTAACTTCGATTATCTAACGATTGGTTGGAACATTCCTATCAAGTCACACTATATAAGCGCCCTACGTGTGTCGTGTTCTGTAAATAACTTGGCCACAATTACAGGCTATAGTGGACAAACTCCTATGTTAAACAGCACCATCGTTAATAACACTTTAGGAATTGACGACAAGCGAACCTATCCGCCATTCCGTGCATATTCTCTCGGCATAAACATTCAATTTTAGTCCAAATCCACATGAAGAAGAGCGTATCTACCCACATATCGACTTTCCTTTTCATAGGAATCACACTGCTATTCAATGCCTGTCTTGATGAACATCCAAGGGATCAACTCAGTGAAGACAAGCTAAACACAACGGCAGACAACTTATATATCAACACGATTGGTAACCTTTATCACCAGATTGGAGGTTATAATGAGAGCCAAGGACTACAAGGTACCTACCGAGGTGTATACGATTATAACACCTTTTCGACTGATGAGGCGTTGCTTCCCATTAGGGGTGGCGACTGGTATGATGGCGGATTCTGGCAGAATCTCTATCATCACACGTGGTCATCTACCGATATTCCGCTCTACAACACATGGGTTTATCTATACAATAGTGTGTCACTTTGCAACAACGCCCTTTATGAAATAGACCAACACAAGGCTTTACTTACCGACCAACAATACAAGGAATTTACTGCCGAAGCACGTGGACTTAGGGCATTGTTCTACTTTTATATCATGGACATGTGGGGCAATGTACCTCTTGTTTTGAAGGGAAACACGCCGTTGAATGAGGTGAAACAGTCACCCAGAAAGCAAGTAGCGATAACGCTAATCAACGAACTTCTTGAGGCGATTCCTAATCTTCCAAACGTCCATAGCAATCATGAAGGCATCTATTATGGCAAATTTACGCAGCCAATAGCCTACTTCTTATTAGCTAAAATATTGCTAAACCACGAAGTATATATAGGAGATGATACGATGACTTTCAACATTAATGGTCATCAACTGCCTGCTTTCCAAGCGTGTATTGCATGTTGTGACAAGATAACTCAAGCCGGTTATACCCTTGAAAATAACTATGCTGACAACTTCATTGTACACAATGAGAACTCCAAAGAGAATCTTTTCACTATCCCGATGGACAAGACTCTCTACACCAATAAATTCCTTTATCTCTTCCGAAGCCGTCATTACAGCCACGGAGGTGCCTATAAACAGGACTCTGAAAACGGCACTTGTGCTACACTTTCAACCTTAAAGACCTACGGATATGCCACACCTGAGGAGGACAAACGATACAGAATAAACTTCTTTAGCGATACCGTTCGCGTGGATGGAAAGTTAGTTTACATGCCCGATGGAAAGCCTTTGGTATATTATCCGACTAAAGTGGCGTTGAGTTTAACTGCAAGTAAATATGAAAAGACAGCCGGAGCACGCATGGCAAAGTATGAGATTGACCGCGCAGCCTTTGATGATGGTCGCCTACAAGACAACGATATTGTGCTCTTTCGCTATGCCGATGTGTTGCTGATGAAGTCAGAAGCACTCGTCAGAAGCGGCAGAAATGGAGACAATGAGCTTAATCTCGTGCGCCACCGGGCTGGAATGCCATCTCGACATGCCACACTTTCCACCCTGCTTGACGAGCGTTTGCTTGAACTTATGTGGGAAGGCTGGAGACGCAATGACCTCATTCGCTTCGGACTTTTCCACAAAGCGTATGACCTTCGGCAACCCATTGAGGGAGAAAGCAGCGGATTTACCACGCTGTTTCCTATTCCGACGAATGTACTTAAGCTTAATCTTAACCTCAAACAAAATCCTGGTTATAAGTAGAAATGCAGGTAAACGGCTTTCTACAACGGTTTCCTCTGCTCCGCATTGCACTCTATTTAGCCATCGGAATCATTGTCGGTGAAGCCTGCTATCCCACACTTGGCACAGGCTTTTGGGCCATTTGTGCCAGTATTGGCCTTGTTGCGGCCTTTCTGCTCAAGCCTCCTAAATGGCAAAACTGCTGTATTCTTTTCATCACACTGACGCTCGGCGCAGCACTCATCAGCAGGAGTAACCAAAAGGCCGACCGCCCATTGCCCCATGGAATCAGTCATTTCGAGGGAATCATCACAAGCACTCCCACGCTGAAAGGCAAGACATGGCGCTGTGACTTGATGCTGACACGACTGAATGGGCAGGCGCTTCACGAGGCCATGAAAGTCAAAACTACGATCCTTAACGACCCCAACAGGCCCATGCAACTACAGGTTTGCAACGGAATCATCGCCACTTCGGTGCTCAATAAACCACAAAACCATTGGAAAAACGCCTCTTTCGACTATGCGCTTTGGCTCAGACGCCATGGCTATCAGGCAGAAACCTTCATTCCCTACGACCAGTTTCACACGGCAAAATTCCCCATTACATTGAGTCGTTGGCAACGAATCACCCTGCACATCAGGCAGTTTCGCGACCACATCTTACGTCATTTCACGACCTCAACTGACATTGAACAACAAGACAAAGCAATTCTACAAGCCATGGTGTTAGGCCATCGTGAGGCTATCAGCAAAGCCACTCGCGAAGCATATTCGCGTTCAGGTGCAAGTCATGTACTGGCACTTTCGGGCCTGCACATTGGCATTATCTTCAGCATTTTCTTGCTCGTTTTCAGACGAAATGCCTTGGGAATCCTCCTCTCTATCATTGCAGCGTGGGCCTTTGCCCTCTTCGTTGGCCTCCCATCTTCGGCTATTCGCAGTGCCGTTATGCTCACAATATACGCACTTTCCACCCTATCGAACGAAGAAAATCAAGGCCTCAACAGTCTTGCTTTGGCTGCTTTGGTCGTACTTTTGCCTCAACCCATGATGTTGTGGGACATTAGTTTCCAGCTCTCCTTTATGGCTGTAGCCGGTATTCTCATTGCCTATAAACCCTTATTCTATGCTGTTTACCCCACAAACCGCCTGCTTCGATGGGCATGGGGCATGATTTGCATCTCGCTTTCGGCTCAAATGCTCACGTTTCCGCTGTTACTTCACTACTTCGGGAGCTTCGCAACATACTTCCTTTTGACGAATTTCATCGTCATACCTGCCGCAACTGCTATCCTCTATCTTGCCCTTTTAGCTCTTGGTTCAATGCTAATTCCTGCCTTACAAACATGGATTATCAACCTCATGACAATGATTGCAAGCTGGATGAACACTGCCGTCACAACCATTTCTCACCTGCCTTATGCTGCAATTGATAGTGGAAACATCAGTATTTCGCAAACCATTTGCCTCTATATTGCCGTGTTTTCTCTCATGAGAATCTATTATATCATCAGTGAAAGACATCCCCTGTTGCACTGATAAAAAGCTTTTTAGAAAACGGGTTCAGGCGAAAAGGAGAATGAAAAAATAGTTGTGATTTAATTTTACAAAACATTTCGCAAAACAAAGTTATTCTGAACAAACTCTCGTTTGATTGGAAATACGGCCAGAAAACGCCTTGTTGCTAAATCTCTCACTATCAGTTCATTAAACGAATCGAAGGAAAACACCTTGTTATTACATGGCTTAGACAACATGATTTCACATGAAATTATGCTGCGTTTTGACGCATATTGTGTGATGATATCCTATGTTTTGCGCCACAAAACAAGGCATTTGAGCGCGTAATTCAAGGCATTTTGCGCATAGTAAAGGCTTATATCAAGAGACAAAACACAAAAAACCATCGTGAGAAATGAATTTTTCGCTGTTTTATTTTCTATTTAATGCTACAAGAGACAAGGTGTTTTTGACAATAAATATTTACTAAATCATCTCCTCGCAACTGCTATTTGAGGAGATAAAAGGCCTTTAACCCGCACCCTATTCCATGCAAACAGGGTTGACACAAATGGTCAACCCTGCATGATTTTGACCTCAAAGGTCAAATGAAACCTTGATGGTTAGTTATTTCTTTCGTGCCGATAGCGGCGTAATCACAATTTTAGAACGATAACAAAGCAGTGAAACTGCGGTAATGTGCATGGCATTTCAGTCGCCCATTCCACCCTATTGGCACGTTAAGAAGTGTTTAGTCTGGAGCCAAGAGCAGCCGTTGTTATTCGTCTTCCATAAACAACGGATCGTCTTGCATCAGCATAATAGGCTTCTGTTCGGCAGCTTTCAGGATTTTTTCTGAGGCATATTTCTTATCAACGACAAGGCGGAAAAGATATTCATTGAACCAACGATTGGTCATAATCAAGTAACCTTGGTAACCATAAGAAGGCCCCCAACTGTTTTCTACCTTCCACTTCACGGGCTTACCCTGCTTATCTAAGTCGACAGCGGCAAGCGTCATAGCGTGTGTTGAGCCACTATCGAAGGTGCGAATGCGGTCAGCTTTATCCATGTTATACGTCACTCCAGTAAGTGAAGCATAATCATAGTTGTCGAGATCTAAGTAGCCTCGTTTGCGATCGAGTTGCTTTCCAACGTCATAACTGCTATACATCTTGTGACCATCCTTGATAGATGCAATGGCCAACTGCGCGATTTCATCCATCGGAAGGTTTAGATATGTCCAGTTATGTCCGTCATAAGTGTGGCGATCATACTTCACTTCATACGTCTTATAATAAGGATGTCGGGGGTCGTTCATAACCATGAGGAAGGTGCCATTAAGCGGTTTGCCGACAGTTTCGTCATAGAATGAGCGCGGAGTATATTGTTTTGGTTCGCCAACCACCTTGCCATTCTTGTCTGTAAAGGCATAAGTGAAGGTCTCAACCGGCTTTCCTAAGGTCAAGGTGAGCAAGTGATAGATGGTTGAAAGCATTTCCGTCTTGCGGTCGTTGATAGCCTTTGAGCTCTTCTTTTCAGCCACCATCTTCCGCAATTCGAGTCCATCTTCGCGTAGTTTTCGCGACACTAACTTAGCCATAGTCCTTGTGTTTTCGCTCGAATAAGTTTCAGGTTGCACGCTCTTTGGAACCAAACCATACTTCTCTGCAAGGTCTGCGACACCGCAAAATGTACCTCCGTCGTTGATAGGATTCTTGAAAAAGAACTGCACTTTGGCATCCTCAATGGGAAGTTTTGCATTGTCTATGACAGCCTGAAGCATGAGATTGGCCTTCTCTAACTGGTCATAGAAGAAGAGATAAGCATGAGAATACTCCACCGCGAGCGTGTCGTTGTGCGCCTTTGCGAAGTTAGCACGCAACACATTCAAGCCAGAAAACATCCAACAACGCCCCGAACTCTCTTGGTTTTGGATGCTTTGTTTGGGCGTTTCATTGCTGAAATACGTGTTGAATGCACCTTGATGAGCATGGTTTCTCGCCAAATCATCGATGTTGTTTGAGGCAAAAGCATTCGCCAAAGCACGCTCTGCAGGTGATGACTTCTGTGAGGTTTCAATCTTCTTTAACATGGCAGAAGAGATTCCTCCAGGTTGATTCTGTGCCATCAGCACTGGGGCTGAAGCCAGACAAAAGACAAAAGTGATTGTTTTTTTATTCATAGTAGTGCAAAGTTACACATTATCAACTATTTTTTATACCTTTGTATGCGATTTATCCATTAATATATATTAAAGAAAGGAAATAGGAATGAATAACAAAGAAATACCAGTTTTACTGCTGACAGGATATTTAGGAAGTGGCAAGACAACGCTTGTCAACAAGATATTAAGTAACAAACACGGCATAAAGTTCGCCGTTATCGTTAATGATATCGGTGAAGTGAACATCGATGCAGACTTAATTCAGAAGGGAGGTATAGTCAATCAGAAAGACGAAAGCCTTGTAGCTTTGCAGAATGGATGCATCTGTTGTACGCTTAAAATGGACCTTGTTGAGCAATTGAATGATATCGTTAACATGAAGAAATTCGATTATATTGTCATTGAAGCCAGTGGAGTTTGCGAGCCAGCTCCTATCGCTCAGACGATTTGTTCAATACCAACGATGGGACCAAAGTATATTAAGAACGGCATTGTTAAACTTGATTGTATCGTTACAGTGGTTGATGCGCTGCGCATGAAAGACGAATTTGGCAATGGAGATGAACTCATTAAACAGAATATCGGCGAAGAAGATATCGAGAATCTTGTTATCCAACAGATTGAGTTCTGCAACATTATACTGCTTAACAAGGCTTCGGAAGTAGAGCCACAAGAGTTGGAACGCACAAAGAAGATTATTCGTGCACTGCAACCTAAGGCTGAAATCATCGAGTGCAACTATGGAGATGTAGACCTTGAAAAGATTATTAATACAAAACGATTTGACTTTGATGAGGTGGCAACATCAGCGGCATGGATTGATGAAATAGAGCATCATCATGGCGATGAACACATAGATGACGAAGAGGAAGAACACGAACATCACCACGATCACGATGAACACGACGAACATCATCACGAAGATCACGAGCACGAAGAAGGCCATCACCACCATCATCACCATCATCATGAGGGGGGAGAAGTTGAAGAATACGGCATTGGTACATTCGTTTATTATCGTAGAAAGCCTTTCGACCTCGTGGGATTCGACGAGTTTATAGCAACTCAATGGCCTAAGAGCATCATCCGATGTAAGGGGATTTGCTGGTTCAAAGATGAGCCACAAACTTGTTATGTGTTTGAACAAGCAGGCAAACAAATGGGACTTCGCAATGCAGGTCAATGGTATATGACCATGCCAAAGAAGGAACTTGACGAGCTCATGGCACGCGAAGAACGACTCCGTCAGGATTGGGATGCAACCTATGGAGACCGCATGCAGAAGTTAGTTTTTATTGGTCAACATCTTGATAAAGAAGAAATCACACGATTGTTGGATGCTCGACTTGTAGACTAATGCCTATACAGCTTAAACAATTCAAGGTTATTGCCATCGATGCTGATGACACATTGTGGGACTGCCAGTCACATTTTGACAATGCAGAAGCCGTGTATTGTCAGCTCTTGGCAGCGTATGCGGGAGCCAAACACGTATCGGATGCACTCTTTGAAACCGAGAAAGCCAACATGGATTCATTGGGATATGGCACGAAAGCATTCACATTATCACTCATTGAGAATGCCGTTAAGATATCGGAAGGTCGTATAAGTGGTAAGATTATAGCCGAAATATTGCAGTTGGGCAAGGCTTTGTTGACCTTTCCAACAACACCTTTACCAGGCGTTGAAGACACTTTGATTGCACTTAACGAGCTAAAGACCGACGAAGGCTATCGACTTGTGGTGTTCACGAAAGGCGAATTGCAAGACCAAGAGAATAAACTCAAGCGGTCGGGATTGGCAAACTACTTTGACGATATCGTCATTGTGTCAGACAAAACAGAAGAAGAGTACCGACATTTATGCGTGAACAATGGCATTCATCCTAAAGAATTGTTAATGATTGGCAATTCATTTAAGTCGGATATTGCACCCGCTTTGAGCATCGGTGCATATGCCATTCATGTACCATTCAGCGTTGCTTGGAAAATGGAACTGGCTGAAACATTCGACCATGAACGGCTTATCACGATTGAAAACTTTAGAGATTTGATTGCTTTCTCCACCTTATAATATATAGGGGAGCCTGCGATTGCGTCAACAAAAGAAATATTTTAGGGAAAGAAATAAAAGAAACGACGCTGAGATTCGCTCTCCAGCGTCGTATTTTTTGCTTGAAAGTAGGTGATAAAAAAGAATTTATCGGTTTTCTTTGCCTAATACATGATATTAACGTATCTTTGCAAATAGAATCATACTCAAGGTATTGATGAATACGAATAAATTTGGATTATTAGATCAAATCAAATATCCTGCAGACCTTCGGAAGCTTAAACTCGAGCAATTACCAGAGGTTTGTAAAGAACTTCGCGAGGATATTATCCACGAAGTATCCGTTAATCCCGGACATTTTGCATCGTCTTTGGGAACTGTAGAGATTACCATTGCATTGCATTATGTCTTTAATACGCCCGAGGATCGCATCGTTTGGGATGTCGGTCATCAGGCTTATGGTCATAAGATTCTTACTGGAAGACGAGACAAATTCTATACAAACAGGAAGTTAAATGGTATCTGTCCCTTTCCAAGTCCAAAGGAAAGTGAATACGATACGTTTGCCTGTGGTCATGCAAGTAACTCAATTTCTGCGGCCTTGGGTATGTCGGTGGCTGCTAATGGCAGTGGACGCCACGTCATAGCTGTTATTGGTGACGGCGCAATGAGTGGCGGATTAGCCTTTGAAGGCCTTAATAATGTGTCAAGTACTCCCAATGATTTACTCATTATTCTCAATGATAATGATATGTCAATTGACCGAGCTGTGGGTGGAATGGAGAAGTACTTACTGAATCTTGACACTAATGAGACCTACAATAAACTACGCTTTAAGGCCAGCAACTGGCTGCATCGGAAGGGTTATTTGAATGAAGAGCGCAAGAAAGGGATACTCCGTTTCAACAACGCCTTAAAGAGTGCACTGAGCCATCAGCAGAATATCTTTGAGGGAATGAACATCCGTTACTTCGGACCTTTTGATGGACATGACGTCAAAGAGATAGTACGCGTCTTGCAACAACTTAGGAACATGAAAGGTCCTAAGCTGCTTCATCTGCATACAACGAAAGGAAAAGGATACGAACCTGCCGAGAAAAGTGCCACAATATGGCATGCCCCAGGTAAGTTTGACCCTAAAACGGGAGAGCGCTTAGTGCAAGATTGCAGTGACATGCCCCCCAAATTCCAAGACGTTTTCGGTCAAACTCTTTTGGAATTAGCCTTGAAAAACGATCGTATTATAGGCGTAACACCCGCCATGCCTACGGGTTGTTCCATGACGATTCTACAGAAATCATTACCTCATCGCATGTTTGATGTGGGCATCGCTGAAGGCCATTCAGTAACCTTTTCGGGTGGAATGGCGAAGGAAGGACTATTGCCTTACTGCAATATTTACAGTGCTTTTAGCCAACGAGCTTACGACAATATTATTCATGATGTGGCTTTACTGAAGTTGCCAGTTGTACTTTGTCTCGACCGCGCGGGACTCGTTGGAGAAGATGGTCCGACCCATCACGGCGCATTTGATATGGCAGCTTTGCGCCCAATTCCTAATCTTACAATTGTCAGTCCCATGGATGAGCACGAGTTAAGAAGGTTGATGTACACGGCACAACTGCCCAATCAAGGTCCTTTTGTGATTCGTTATCCACGAGGAAGAGGCGTACTTAAAGACTGGAAGTGCCCCTTAGAACAGATTGAAGTGGGTACAGGGCGCAAACTTAGAGATGGAGAACATACTGCAATCATCAGCATTGGACCTATTGGAAACATTGTAGAGAGTGCCATTAATGCATCAGGTGAGAACGTAGCCCATTATGATTTACGTTTCTTAAAGCCTCTCGATGAACAGTTGTTACATGAAGTTGGCAAGAAGTTCTCACGTATAATCACGATTGAAGATGGAGTCCGTAACGGCGGAATGGGGTCTGCTGTACTCGAATGGATGAATGATTATGGCTACTCACCCGTTATCAATCGCATGGGACTTCCTGACGAATTCATCGAACACGGCACTGTTGAGGAGTTACAAAAGATATGTCATATTGACCAAAACAGCATCATTGCTGCCATCAAAGAGACTAAGAAATGAAAATCATTATAGCCGGCGCATACGCCATAGGAACTTATCTTGCAAAGTTCTTATCCCGTAACAATCAAGACATTATCCTCATGGATGAGAGTCAAGAGAGGTTAGAGAAGTTAGATTCTGACTTTGATTTGATGACAATGCACGCCTCTTGTACAAGCATCGAAATGCTAAAAGAGGCAGGAGTAGCGTCAGCTGACCTCTTCATTGCAGTCACTCCTGATGAGAATAAGAATATGAATGCCTGCATCATTGCTAAGGCATTAGGAGTCAAAAGAACTGTAACCAAGGTAGACAATTATGAGTTTGTAGCGCCCAATTTGAATGATTTCTTTCAACATTTAGGCGTGAGTTCTATCATCTACCCTGAGCTTTTAGCTGCCGAAGACATTAATAACGGACTCAAAATGAGTTGGGTTCGCCAACGCTGGGATGTGCATGGGGGCGCTTTAGTGATGCTCGGCATCAAACTACGCGAGTCATGTGAGGTACTCAATAGGCCGTTAAAAGATATCAGTGGGCCTGATGATCCTTACCATGTCGTGGCAATCAAGCGCGATGGCGATACGATTATACCGGGTGGAAACGATGAACTTAAGCTCTATGACATGGCATATTTCATGACAACTCGCCAGTACATACCGTTCGTTCGAAAGATTGTAGGCAAAGAACACTATGTAGATGTGAAGAATGTCATGATGATGGGTGGCGGACGTACAGCCGTAAGAGCCGTTAAAACCATGCCCGAATACATGAATGTAAAGATTATCGAGGCCGACGAACAACGCTGCGAACGACTCAATGAGCTTCTCGATGATGACCGAGCACTTATCATTCATGGCGATGGACGAGACGTTTCGTTGCTTCAAGAAGAGGGAATCATGAGCACACAAGCCTTTGTTGCGCTCACAGGAAATGCTGAAACAAACATCCTTGCCTGCTTAACGGCTAAGCGAATGGGCGTCAGAAAGACTGTAGCCATGGTCGAAAATGAAGACTATATCAATATGGCTGAGAGCTTAGATATAGGAACTATCATCAACAAGAAAGCTATTGCAGCCAGCCATATCTATCAGATGATGCTCGATGCCAACGTGCATAACGTGCGCTTTCTTATGAATGCAAATGCTGATGTGGCTGAGTTCATCCCCCAAGAGGGCTCGAAAATCACTGAGAAAGCGGTCAAAGACCTACGTCTTCCCCATGGAGTGACGATAGGAGGACTGGTTAGAAACGGCGAAGGTTACCTCGTTTCAGGTAACACTCGCATTAATGCTGGCGACTCAGTCATGGTGTTTTGCCACGACATGAATATGAAAAAAATAGAGAATCTCTTTAATAAATGATCGACAAAAGCATCATATTTAAGATTATTGGCTCGTTACTTTTCATCGAAGCCCTACTCTTGTTGACTTGTCTTTTCATGGCCATCGGCTACCAAGAAGACGATGTTCCTGCCTTTATTATTACCATTATCCTGACTACACTCACGGGAATCGTGTTGCATTATCTTGGGCGTAATGCAGACAATAACATGAGTCGACGCGATGCTTACCTTGTAGTGACGCTCTCTTGGATTATCTTTAGTTTCTTCGGAACCTTGCCTTTCATCATCAGTGGATATATTCCGAGCTTCACAGACGCTTATTTTGAGACAATGTCTGGCTTTACTACCACGGGCGCCACTATCATTGATGACGTTGATAAGCTACCCCACGGCCTGCTTTTCTGGCGTAGTATGACCCAGTGGATAGGCGGATTGGGCATTGTTTTCTTTACAACGGCAGTGCTTCCCTCGTTTGTTGGCGGCTCTGTTAAAGTGTTTGCAGCTGAATCAACAGGTCCAATTTCATCGCGCCTCCACCCACGTCTGAGCACAGGTGCTAAGTGGATATGGGTAGTTTACCTTGTACTGACCATCGGATGTGTGCTGAGTTTCATGGCTTGCGGCATGGGATGGTTTGACAGTATCAATTATGCCATGGGAAGTACTGCCACAGGTGGTTTCTCAACGCACACCAATAGTACGGAGTTTTTCCGTTCACCGGCCGTAGAATATGTGGCAACTTTCTTTTGTTTCTTCTCCGGAGTGAACTTCACTTTGATGTATATGGCAGCCAAACACCGCTCTATCAAGATGATGTTCAAGAGCGAAGAGTTCCGTTTTTACACGTTTGTTGTGTTGGCATTCTCATTGTTTATCATGGCAGAACTCATGATTCACAATGGTTACGACTTAGAAAAGGCATTCCGATGTGGCATCTTCCAGGTGGTTTCTTTCATCACAACAACGGGTCTTTTCAATGATGATGCGGGCAAATGGCCCCATGTTACCTGGGTTGTTTTAGCCACTTGTATGTTCCTTGGGGCTTGTTCGGGTAGCACAAGTGGTGGATTTAAGAGCATCAGAAGCATGATGATGTTGAAGATTATGCGTAATGAGTTCAAACAAATCCTACATCCTAACGCCGTACTTCCTATTCATGTAGATGGTAGTAACATTCCTTATCAGAAACGAGTAACGTTACTTTCATTCCTCTCGGTCTATCTTTTGATATGCCTTTTCGCTTCATTTGCTATCATTTCTGCAGGAATTGACAACACAAATGCCATCACTATCACACTGAGTTCGTTGGGAAATGTAGGCCCATCCTTAGGTCTTGAGATTGGTCCTACCATGAGTTGGTCGATGCTTCCGGCATGGATTAAATGGCTATGCTCGGCACTTATGCTGATTGGTCGACTCGAAATATTCACTATTCTCGTGATTTTCACTCCAGCTTTCTGGAGAGATCGGTAAATCTCTGCCCCCATTTCGCCCTATTCTTGCATGCCATTCGCCACACAATGGCATGCAAAGCATAAGCTAAAATTAATGGCATTTGGGGGAATTGTAAATAGGATTGCAATGCAACGCCATCGGGTTCATGCCCCATTTCCGATAAATATATCCGGAATTATAAATGCCTTCGCCACGCAATGCCACAAATATTGCGGTAAGTTTTCAATGAATGAACCTCTCAAGATGATTATTCCCAACTTGCAACGCCGTAGGGTTCATGCCGCATTTTCAATAAATATATCTGAAATTATAAATGTCTTCGCCACGCAATGCCATGAATATTGCGGTAAATTTGCAATGAATGAACCTCTCATGATGATTATTCTCAACTTGCAACGCCGTAGGATTTATGCCAATATTCCAATGAATGTATTTTACAATATAAATATCCTCATGGTGCAACTCGGTACGAGTTGTTCTTTTGATAGCCCGAGGTTGGCGAGGAACGAGCCTACCCCGGGTAAACGTTCGCAAGGAGATTCAACGCCATAGGTGTTGAGCTTTTTCTGAGAAAGCATGGTTATAACGAGGGGATTCATGGCAGATTAATCAAAAAAAACGCAACACCTACGGCGTTGTTCCACGCACAACATACGCTAACCCAAGGTAGCCTGCACTATCGTTTGGCAACCTTAGGCTATCAAAAGCGCAACACCTACGGCGTTGAAACGTTTATTCCGTAACACGAATTACGTTATTTTGTGTCTGGATTTATGACGCATTGCCCCTAAAAAGCACAATGCTTACGGCGTTGATACTCACATTATATAACGTAATTTATATCTATACACTACACCATTGAACGCCATATTATACGAGAGCAAATACCACTCACAACGCGACACACTTTATTTCATCCTGCAACTTGCGTCAAATTGTGCGGTCATTTGACGCAAAACATCGCGTGATTTGCGTCATATTACAACACGATTTGACTTCAATTGGTTTGTGATATGCCACAAAGCCTCACACGAATAAGATTGTTGGGCCACGCCAAAAAGGCTGAACACTTAATCAGCAATCAGTCCTTTTGTCAGCATATCATAATATAAGGCTTCAAGTTCACCTTGAGTTAAGTGCTCAACGGCATGCTCAATAGCCCGTATAAGCTCATCGCGTCGATCATCACCCGACGCATTAAAACGAGAGAAATCTACCATAGTGTTCTTTGTTTTGCTCCATACAAAGGTAATATAAAATAGACTATAAACCGAAAAATGCCGCAAAATAATATGTGATTTGTAAGAAAAGGATAGGCACATGGGGGCAATTTCAGACAAATTTTGTATGGTTTTATCCTATTCTTTAGGTTTAAGCCAATGCCATTTTCCTCTTATTCATGATGAAGGAAGCGGCTTATCGGCTTTGGTTTATACTGAAATGACTTGGACAACGAGCACAATAGAGGAGCTTTTTATGCTTTAACCCTATCACTCCTACATTTTATTCGCCACATCACGCCCCTTCATCAAACAATTTTTGTATCTTTGTTGTGTCAACAAAACAACGAACATCATGGAACAAATCAAGAACGAACACCTGACAATTGGCATTTCGGCGCATGGTGCTGAACTGCAAAGCATCAAAGATAGTGACGGCAAAGAGTATCTTTGGCAGGCCAATCCATCGATTTGGGGACGTCACTCCCCTATTCTTTTCCCTATTGTTTGCGGACTATGGAACGACACTTGTCGCATTGATGGCAAGGAGTTTAACATGTCACGCCATGGATTTGCACGCGACACCGACTTCACTTTGGTGGCTCAAGGCAAGGAAAAGGTGGTCTATGCTATGCATGAAAACGAAGAAACGCTTAAGGTTTATCCCTATCATTTCAATCTGGCAGTGAGTTATCGGCTGGCAAAAAACAAGATAAAAGTGGTTTGGCATGTGGAGAATACAGGGCGAAAGGAGATGTATTTTCAAATTGGTGGCCACCCCGCCTTCCTCATTCCAGGACTTCTTCCGAGCGAACCCATGCACGGACGACTAAGACTTGACGACACGGAACCACGTCGGATTTTCGGTAATGTGAAAGGATGTGTCACCCCTGAACATAGTGCTGTTGTCACGGAAGAAGGGATATTGTCGTTTGATGAGGAGCTTTTTAAGGACGATGCCCTTATCTTTGACCACTCACAACTGCACAAAGTGAGTCTACTTAACCATGAAAACAAGGCGGAAGTAAGCGTAGAATTCAAGGCGCCTGCAGTTGGAATATGGAGTCCTTACGGCAAGAATGCGCCGTTTGTATGCATTGAACCATGGTATGGTATTGCCGATTGGGCAGACTATGACGGTGAGTTTAAAGATAAATATCTGATGAACAAGCTTCTTCCGGGAGCCAGTTTCATGAGCGAATATACGATAACAATAGGCGAAACTGACGAAGATTAATGCATTGGTTGACCTTTATTCAGAAAGAATGGAGGTCACCCCATCTTGGGTTTACATTCTAACAAACGAAAAAAGCTAAACAACACATGTGCTGTTTAGCTTCAAAACGTTGGGATACTCGGACTCGAACCAAGAATGACAGGACCAGAATCTGTAGTGTTACCATTACACCATATCCCACTATTTCAATTGCTTCATCAGGTAAACTCCCGATTTGCGTGTGCAAAGTTAGTACATTTCTCAAAACAATCAAAACTTTTAAGCACTTTTTTTCCAAAAAAATGGCGAAACCAAAAAATAGACTTTGCTTTATGGATGATATCTCTTAAAATTGTGTACCTTTGCCCATGAAACAATAGTATCACATATATTAAATAAAGAAACAATTGATGGGAATAACTGAAACGTTAGTGAAGACAATTACAAAAGGTATACAAGAGAAGAAAGGTCAAGACATTACAATCATTGATTTGAAACATATTGATGGCGCAATTGCCAAATATTTCATCATTTGTCAAGGCAATTCACCGACTCAGATTGAGGCTATTGCAGGCTCAATCAGTGATATGGTGCGCGAGGAATTAAGCGAAAAGCCCATCAATGTGGCTGGACTTGGCAACAATCAATGGGTAGCTATCGACTATTCTGATGTGCTTGTACATATCTTTATGCCTGAAACGAGGGAATATTATAACTTGGAAACGCTCTGGGAAGATGCCAAATTAACAAATATTCCGAACTTAGATTAAACGTTTGGCACACCATTTGATGAAGTAATTCCCATATACAACAGAAACAAATACAGCGATATGGACGAACAAAAGAACTTCTTTAATAATAAGGAAAGCGGCAAAGAGCCGAAGATGCCACGCTTTAATATGAACTGGATTTACATATTAGTGGCTATCGTTGCAGGCGTGTTTCTGCTCTCTGGAGGTGGAAACTTGGCGGCAATCAGTGGGACTAATAAAGAAACCACATATGGAAAGTTTAAGGAATATGTAGCAAAAGGTTACGCAACAAACGTCGTTATCAACAAAGATAAGGGTGAACTGAAGATGTATGTTGCCCCAAAACACGTCAAAGATGTATTCCATTTGAATGCTAAACAGGTAGGAAAGAATCCCTATGTTAACGTGGAATTTGGCTCTGTTGACGAAGTAGAAAGGTTCTTAAATGCCGAACAAAAGGCCAAGAAACTTGTCGATTATAGTTATGATAACGATTCCGGCAATAGCTTCTTTAATGGACTTCTCGTCAACACACTACAGATATTACTCTTCTGTGCATTTGGTTTCTGGCTGCTAAGACGTATGAGTGGCGGTGGAAATGTCGGCGGAGGAGGAGGCATTTTCAGTGTAGGAAAGAGCAAAGCAAAGCTGTATGAGAAGGCAAACGACCTCGGAATAACGTTTAAAGACGTAGCCGGACAAGAGGGAGCAAAGCAAGAAGTGCAGGAGATTGTAGAGTTTTTAAAGAATCCCCAGAAGTATACTGAGCTGGGAGGAAAGATACCTAAGGGTGCATTATTAGTCGGACCACCGGGTACTGGAAAGACTTTGTTGGCCAAAGCTGTGGCAGGTGAGGCCGGTGTTCCATTCTTTTCAATGAGTGGTTCGGACTTCGTTGAGATGTTTGTAGGCGTAGGTGCCAGCCGAGTACGTGATGTTTTCGCGCAAGCTAAAGAGAAATCACCGTGTATTATCTTTATAGATGAGATCGATGCAGTAGGTCGTGCCCGCAGCAAGAACCCCTCAATGGGAGGTAATGACGAACGAGAGAACACGTTGAATGCCTTACTTACCGAGATGGATGGATTCGGAACTAACAGTGGAGTCATTGTACTTGCAGCAACAAACCGCGCAGATATGCTTGACAAAGCATTGCTTCGAGCAGGTCGTTTCGACCGACAGATTAACGTAGATCTGCCAGATCTGGCTGAACGTATAGCCATTTTCAAAGTTCATTTGCGTCCCTTGAAGGTAGATAAAGACTTAGATATCGATTTCTTGGCACGCCAAACACCGGGCTTTTCGGGTGCAGACATCGCCAATGTATGTAATGAGGCGGCACTGATTGCAGCTCGTCATAACAGCAAAACAGTCTGCAAGCAAGACTTTCTCGATGCCGTTGACCGCATTATTGGCGGATTAGAGAAGAAGACTAAGGTGATGACAGCCGCTGAAAAGCGCTCGATTGCATTCCATGAAGCAGGACATGCCACGGTAAGTTGGTTCTGTGAGCACGCCAATCCACTTGTAAAGGTGAGCATCGTACCACGTGGTCAGGCACTCGGAGCTGCTTGGTATCTACCCGAAGAGCGACAGATTACAACGAAAGAACAGATGCTTGACGAGATGTGTGCATTGCTTGGAGGACGTGCAGCAGAGGAGTTGTGCACGGGACATATCTCTACTGGTGCGATGAACGACCTCGAACGCGCCACCAAAAGCGCTTATGGCATGATTGCTTATGCAGGTATGAGCGACCGACTCCCTAACATTTGTTATTACAACAACCAAGAATATCAGTTCCAACGCCCCTACTCTGAGACCACAGCTAAAGTCATTGATGACGAAGTTTTGAAGATGATTAACGAGCAATATGCACGTGCTAAGGAGCTACTTGAACATCATAAGGAAGGACATAGAGCGTTAGCTGAGCTGCTCATCTCACGTGAAGTCATCTATGCAGAAGACGTAGAAAATATCTTCGGTAAACGCCCATGGGTGAGCAGAGCACAGGAAATCATCAATGAAAATGAGGCTAATGCGCCTAAACTTGAAGACATGCCAGACGCTGTTAAGCAAGCCGAAGCCGAACATCAAGCATCATTAGAAAAGGAAAAGAGCAATGAGTGACAAAATGAAAAACCTGATTGTGAGGGCCATAGTAGGTGCACTCTTCGTCATTATCATGGTGGGTGGCATCATGCATCCACATACAATGGTGGCATTGTTTGCCGTGATTACGGGGCTGACGATATGGGAATTTACTGGACTTGTGAATCAAAGAGAGAACATAAATGTTAATCGTTTTATCACAACAATAGCCGGAGTGTATTTCTTTTTGGCTGTAGCGGCCATACGAACTGGCATCACTTCAAACTTTGTTATCTTTGTTCCTTACCTGCTGTCGATAGTATATCTCTTCATCGGTGAACTCTACTTGAAACAAGAAGACCCTATAAACGACTGGGCTTATGCCATGCTTTCTCAGCTCTACATAGCCCTTCCGTTCTCCATGTTGAATGTACTTGCGTTTGAACAAGCCCCAAATGGCATCACCTATCAATACAATATGCAACTCCCTTTGTGTGTGTTTGTCTTCCTTTGGCTTAATGATACAGGCGCTTATTGCAGTGGATCTCTCTTCGGAAAGCATAAACTTTTCCCGCGAATTAGCCCTGCAAAGAGTTGGGAAGGAAGTGTAGGAGGAGCCATACTCGTTATGATTGTTGCCGCAATCATAGGCTATTTTTCAAACACAAACTGCCAAATGTCACAACTATCTATAACAGGTTGGGTCGGATTAGGCTTCATAGTAGTTGTATTTGGCACATGGGGTGACCTCGTTGAAAGCCTTTTCAAACGAACCTTAGGCATTAAAGATAGTGGTAAAATCTTACCTGGTCATGGCGGAATGCTCGACAGATTCGACTCTTCTCTCATGGCTATCCCTGCATCAGTCATCTATCTTTATTCGCTACAGATGTTTGGATAACAAGACAAATCAAACCAAAATATAAGGTGACATGCGAGGAATTTATTCTTCGCATGTTTCGTTTTATAACCTCACAACATGGTTTCAACATCATTGATATTACGTTTTCTTCGCGTAGTTCCTATATGGTGGTACTTCATCTTTACACACACCACAAATCCAATAGTGATAAATGATAAAATGAAATGACGCATATCACACGATGAAATGACACGAATTACACGATGAAATGCCATACTTTACCGCATAAAATAATGCAAAAGGTTTTCTGAAGTATAGACAATCATATTTCATTCTCAAGCAATCAACGAAATAAAGCACAACAAGTTTATTTGTTTTTTCATCGTAAAAAGGCATACATACTCCTTTGTTCACACAATATTTCACCTATAAACATTATTTCATTCCTATCAAAAAGAACAAACAATTGTTATGACACATCGCATAACTGCATGAAAATTAAGCCGTGGTTACAAGCATTTTACGATAAAAAACAAGGCAAACAAACTCACATTATGCCATAAAGAAAGAGCCAAATAGCTGAATATCAACTACTTGGCTCTTACAAAAGTGCGCCTGATAGGACTCGAACCTACACGGCATAAACCACTAGATCCTAAGTCTAGCGCGTCTACCAATTTCGCCACAAGCGCTTTGTTGGTGCAAAGATACAATAATATTTTGAGATAACGAAAAAAGGTTGATGATTTTTTTACGCTTTATACGTTGTTCAACTAAATTTATTTCAAAACGCTCTTACAATGTTATCAGCCAGTTTTCGTTATGGATAGAAGATTATAAATGTTTGGTTTCTAACGTTCACGAATAGCAGAAGGTGACTCACCTAATTGTGCCTGTACGTAACGAGTAAAGTGTGCCGGCGATGAGAAGTTAAACTTTTCACTAATCTCTAACACTGATAATCGGCGGTTACGCAAGTGCAAACGTATGTCAATGTTAACGAAATGGTGAATCCAATAGTTAGCCGGATGCCCCGTAACTGTACGGCAAACGTCAGACAAGTACTTAGCCGTTACGAAGAGTTTACCGGCATAATACGCTACTTCTCTATGTGACTTATACTCGCCATTCTGTAGTAGTTTGATGAAGTCTCGAATCAAACGAGCCGACCGAAGCGGTACATGTGTGGGACCATATATACGATTTTCGAAGTCGAATACATCTAAAAAGAGCTGCAAACAACTAACAGCTAACGCGTCAAGATAATAGCTATGACCTCTATCTTTGGCTCTTTCAACAATGGCATCTAAGTCTTTTTTGCACTTGATTGCTTCCTCCTTAGTTAGCTTTAAGATTGGATTTTCCATCAATAATAACGTGCTTCTAACGCCAAAATTGACGTCGGGTGCGGCCGAATCCATAAAGGGAGCGTGAATAAAAAGCACCATAACATCGAAGTTTTCGTGTGGGGAAAAGTCCTTTATCAAGTGATGTTGCCGAACAATTAATAAGTTGTTTGCCAATAAATCATAGCGTTCACCATTGTAAACAAAGCTGCAAGAGCCTTGTAAACACAATACATGCGCGATGTAATCTTTGGTTTCTGCAGCCCCCATCTTAGTGAAGTCACTTCCGGTAATGATAGTCTCTCGGTAGTCCATAAATAGGGAATAAATTAAATTATGAAGCTCTTCATCTTCTAAGCTCCATCACAAAGATAAATATTATAACTCAAAAGCACTGTCAAGTTTTAAGAAAAGTTTTTATGTTTATAAACATCTCTATCTCAATATCTTACGTGCTTGTTCGATAATTGAATCATATCCCATGAAAATATCAAACTGATTAAGACCTATTTGCACATCAGGTGCGATGCCAAACTCTGTTGTTTGTTTATCCTTATCATAGATAGGGCAAGCTGAAAAGCGTACACTCCATCCATTGGGGAGTTCACTACTGAAAGGCAATCCAGCCCCTCCACCGGTTCTATCGCCTACAATTGTGACCTTAGGACAGCTTTTCATATACTTAACAAACTCGTTTGCGGCACTATAAACGCCTCGATTTGTGAGCACAACAACAGGTTTTTGCCACCTCAATCCACGGCTTGGACGCAGCCATTGCGCCTTCATCTCGGAGAAATCATTGTGTCCTCGTCCTGTTTTGTGTTGGATATAACCCACGCAAATGTCTTTATTTGTGAAGCGAGCAGCCAGTTCTTCGGCGCTCGAAATCATGCCTCCACCATTATTTCTGATATCAATAATGAGGCCACGTGCCGTGAGAAAATACGACAAAATGTCTGTAAGATTACCACTACCAAAGCTATTTTCAAACGTAGAACAACGTATATAACCTATATTATCATCAAGTAATCTATACTTCATTCCATTCGAAATGCGATATTCTTTGCCTAAATAGGAACTGATTAATGAGTCATTCAAGTTCGTGGGATAATCCTCATGCCACGACCAATTGCGTGCAATGTCGAAGCTGGTGATTAGATTTACATGCCCATCTCGTAGCTCTCCAAGCATATTTCCAAGTACTTCGAAGAGCTGTTCTTCGGTCATTTGTGGATTAATCTGCTTGCTATAACGCTGATAAATAGCATTCCAGTCAAGCCCAAATTGCTTTTCTTTCTCACTAAAAAAGCAGTAATGCTCATCCATAATACGCCATAACGCCTCGAAGTTACCACGTGAATCATTGGTAAACTCCTCATCTTTGACGCATCCCGAAAGCAGAATCACGCTAAGAAATAACAGCAACAGCCTTATATCATGATGCAAATGTTTCATCTTCTTACGCGTGTTAACTTAAAAGTTTTCGTCACTCCAAGCAGCAAAGTGTTTGTATAGGCGTGGAATTTCAACTTATTTATGTGTGCTTGTAGATACTCTCCTTGATATCCTATGCGGAAAACGGCATGGAAAAGTGGGAAGTCTAAGGTCAACATCTGACGCAAAGAAGGAGCGTTTCCGATTGTAGTTGGCACAAGATTATGGTCATAATTGTCCTTCGAAAATATCTCATAATAAGACTGACCATAGTTAGGTGAGAACCTCAAACCTACCAAAGTAACTCCCAATTCATAACGTAACCTGAAATCACGATATTCACTTGGTCGGAAGGGATGATGGAAATCATAAGTCAATGCGGCTGTAGGAACAACGTTGATAAATAGTCGTGCCTGTGCAGGATTATTGCTATTGCGCGTATTATAAAGGAAGCCGAGGTTGACTTCTGCATTCCCTCCCGCCTCGAAATGTAACTGGTTGCGCGACAAGTTCCATGTTTTGAAGAGATAATGCAACCCAAATTGGAAGTTATAATTGCCTGCAATCTCCCGGCCATTACGTGCTCTATTGTCCACATAAGCAATGTTTCCTTGATGTATTAACTCATGAATCACACGACTATTCCTACATTTTCGCAGTGTATGGCTTATGTAACGAAGGTCTAATCCGACGTATTCTTCGGGGCTAAGATACGTGTCAAGAAGGTTCGTTCTGCCCCATCCTATCATCTTACTATTGGCAATGATGCGCTCATTTTGATTGCTATCATCAGATTGGGCGACAGAGATTAATGGGGAAAACCATAGTAGCATCCCCATTATTACCATGTTATTTCGTGTTATTCTCATCGTCTTCGGGGAATAAACTCAATTGTCCGTTGATCTCATCTATCACCTGTTGTGAGCTTTTTCCTGCGTCTGGATCAAGATTTTCAGGTTCATCCTCAGTGTCATCTTCTTCGATTTGTTCATCGGGTTCAGGGAAACGAGTCGGTTCAAGCTCTTCAATCGTCGCGATTTGCCACGTAGATATGCGCTTACCTTTAGCCTTAAAGCTCTTCTGTCCGATAAACTTCTCGGCATCAATCTCCTCATCCGGTCGTGCGGCATCATGCCCTCCATAAGTTACTTTGATGCGAGGGAAGGCCTCATCTGTAAGAATAATCAGCTTACTATTAGGGTTTTCACCTACAAAATTCTGTGGTTTTGAGATGGCATCCATCGTAAACCGCTTCATATAGGGATAGCCTTTGTTGTCTGCATCATAGAGAACGGCAGTCCAAACCTTGTCAGCTTGCCACTTCTCTAACCTCATTATGTTGTCTGGATAATGGTTGTTTGCATCGAAATTTGTTATGAAAAAGTCGTTATTATCAAGTATAACCAAGATGCGATCTTCATCAAAGAACTCCCCAAGATAACGTCCGTGCTCTTCATAATTGATGCGTTTTACATCGGGATCAAACCACACTTTCCTACCGCCGAGCGTCGAATGGCCTAAGCTTTTCAGTCCAATGCGATGCACAACTTGCTTGGTTAGGATGACACCTTTAGCCCCACGACTCTTAATATTGACCTTACTGAAGTCGCGTTCCAAGAAGATATTCTGTCGTTTTTTCTTTGGATCAGGTTCTAAGACCACTTTAATCGTCTCGGCTTCTCCATTGGGATTGGCTGTGAAATAAGTCACTTTCGACCCCGGAGTGCCCAAAGTGAGGTCATATTCGCGGTCACGTGTCATGCTGGTCACGTTGAATCGCTTCATATAATAATAGCCATCACGACCATCTCTGTATACAACGTTGTAGATAGTACGCTTATCATTCCGCTTAAACACTTGCAACCAAATGATTCCTTTGCCTACAAATATCTTATCGGCAACCTTTATAATCTTATACTTTCCAGTCTTATAGAACAATATAATGTCGTCAATATCAGAACAGTTGCAAACAAATTCGTCCTTCTTCAACCCCGTTCCGATGAATCCTTCCTGTCGGTTGATGTAGAGTTTTTGGTTAGCTTCTACGACCTTTGCACTGTCAATGGTATCAAAACTGCGTATTTCCGTACGACGAGGATGGTCTTTTCCATACTTGTTCTTAATGAAAGTAAACCAATTAATGGTTACATCCGTCATGTGGTTCAAGTCGTTTTCAATCTCAGCTACTTCTGCTTTGATGCGTACAATGAGTTCATCTGCCTTATCTTTATTAAACTTTAAGATACGTTGCATCTTGATTTCCATGAGCCGAAGAATATCATCTCGCGTCACCTCTCGAATGAAGTCGGGCTTGAAAGGCGTTAATTTCTGGTCAACAAATGCTATGGCATCGTCCATGTTTGCAGCCTGTTCAAACTTCTTTTCCTTATAGATACGCTGCTCAATAAATATGCGTTCAAGGCTCGCAAAGAACAGTTGTTCCAACAATTCGCCTCTTCTAATCTGCAATTCCTTGCGCAAGAGTCCCATCGTTCGATCGACTCCATGACGCAACACATCACTAACGGTAAGGAAAACAGGCTTATTATCTTCAATAACACAGCAGTTAGGAGACAAATTTATCTCGCAATCGCTGAAGGCATATAAGGCATCCATGGTCTTATCCGAAGACACTCCAGGAGCTAAATGCACTTGAATCTCAACCTCAGCTGCCGTGTTGTCATCCACCCGTTTGGCTTTAATCTTCCCCTTATCTATAGCCTTTAATATACTATCTATGAGGGTAGTTGTGGTCTTACTAAATGGAATTTCGCGGATAACTAAAGTCTTGTTATCTAACTTTTCTATCTTTGCCCGCACCTTCAACACACCGCCTCTTTGGCCATCATTGTATTTACTTACGTCGATAGCACCACCAGTTGGGAAGTCGGGATAAAGCTGAAAGTCTTCTCCTTTCAAGTATTTAATGGCCGAATCACATATCTCATTGAGATTATGTGGCAAGAGTTTACTGCTCAAGCCGACTGCAATTCCTTCAGCACCTTGGGCAAGAAGTAACGGAAACTTCACCGGAAGAGTGATTGGTTCCTTGTTTCTTCCGTCATAACTCAACTGCCAATCTGTGGTCTTTGGATTGAAAACCACGTCTAAAGCAAACTTAGAGAGGCGCGCTTCTATGTATCGTGGCGCTGCAGCTCGGTCGCCGGTGAGTATATTTCCCCAGTTACCCTGGCAGTCAACAAGCAGGTCTTTCTGCCCCATCTGAACCAAAGCATCACCTATAGAGGCATCACCATGGGGATGAAACTGCATGGTATGGCCCACAATATTAGCCACTTTGTTATATCTTCCATCGTCCATGCGCTTCATTGAGTGTAGAATTCGGCGCTGAACTGGCTTTAAACCATCTTCAATATGAGGCACAGCACGCTCTAATATCACATAGCTTGCATAGTCAAGAAACCAATTCTTGTACATTCCGCTAAGGTGATGCACCGCAGAAGCATCGAATCTGTCTGCCGGTTTATAGTCAGAGTGCGCGTCAGCCGCTTGGTTTTCTTCCTCGTTTATAGCCTCGTTATCTTTTATTTCGTCGTCCATGAATTGATTGTTTAATGCTTGGTATTTATTGCAATAGCTACAAAGGTAAGGAAAAATATTGAATTACGCAAATAAAAACCTTTCACGATGTCAGAAAGTTTGACGCTTGGCTGCTTGCAATAAAAAGCAACCCGCGCCTTAAAATGAATTTATATGTGGCAATAAAAGATGCTTTTACCATGTTAATGCATAGTGGAAGCGTATAAAAACCATGCTTTTCTGACTTATGTTTTGTTGTTGATTTGGGGATAATTCAAGAGAAAAAACTTTTGTTTTTGAAACTAATATCGACAAGAAACAGCACACATTATTGTTTTATTTTTGTAAAATTAAGCTCTAATTTTTAACACTTTAAGAAACTTTCAAATAGAGATAAACGCGCAAATCGAAACGTCCGATTTCAGTAAAAAAGTGAGTTTAAAGAACAAAGACATAGATTTGAGTGCATGAAATGAATGGTTTGGCGTTGCAATCTGCCCCACTTCACAGCATGATTGAAGCCGATTTACAACGAAGAATGAGTTAAATTACATTGCAATTAGCCTCAAACGGCATTGAAAAACCAATAAAAGCACGAGATTATCAGCCATAAATACGGAGGTCTTTTCATTCAAAAATCATAACCATCTGATTTTCATTATCTTGCAAAACGCTTAAAAACAGCTGCTATTTTAAACCACCAAGTCTTTTGTTTTGAATAGCTTCAGAAAATCACAACACTTGTAAATATTACCGATAAATATTAACATTTCATTCAACTCCATTGTAAAAACATCGCAAGTAATCTTTTTTCAACTAAAAAAGAGATAAGAATGATACAAAAACTTGCTTTGTTTGAAAAAATCAACTACATTTGCAGAACGAATAAAAAATTAGGAGTTATGAAAAAACATGTATTGATATTGCTCACAATTGTGGGCATTATATATGCTTGTATGGCTTTTTCCAACGATGATAATGCCCCATCTTCGTTAGACGGAACAGCCTGGGCAGGCCCTCAAAAGAGTGATGGCGTGAAGATATTAACGTTTAGAGAGAAAGACTTTTCATGCACAATGTTCAACAACAACAAGTCGGGAGTCGAGAATGGTGCCTATAAATATAATGCACCCAAAGTGACCTTGACGTATAAAGTGCGGGGAACAGACAAACAAAAGGTTGTAGAAGGCTATATCAAGGACAACAAACTGACGTTTGACAACTTTGTTTATACCCGCCAGTAGCAATCGAACTGCGCCATATAATGATGGTAAAAAGAAGTTCTGCAGATAGCCTGCGCAAACCAAAAGAGGGCAGAAAATAACACGCTATAAGGATATTGGCAACGAAAAATAACAAGAACGGCAGTCATTTAAGGGCTGCCTTTTTTCATGATTCAAAGAAGTTGTACACCGGTTTTGTTTGTGATTATAAAAATGTTCCAGCAGAAAAGCGATTCAGTTTAGCCTGAAAAGCATTACCCTTCGACGAATATAAAAAAATAATAAAAGCCGAGCCGTTTCACGATATTTATTGTATCTTTGCAGAAAAGAAATTGAACAAAAGATTATTATGGCACAAGAAGATGTTTTCAAGAAGATAGTAAGCCATTGTAAAGAGTATGGTTTTGTCTTCCCAAGCAGTGAGATTTATGACGGACTTGCAGCCGTTTATGACTATGGTCAGAATGGTGTTGAGCTGAAAAACAATATTAAAGAGTACTGGTGGAAAAGCATGGTACTGCTTCATAACAATATCGTTGGTATCGATGCAAGCATCTTTATGCACCCCACGGTATGGAAAGCGAGTGGCCATGTGGATGCTTTCAATGACCCATTGATTGACAATCGCGACTCAAAGAAACGCTATCGTGCAGATGTTCTCATTGAAGATCAGATAGCAAAGTACGATGAAAAGATTGAAAAAGAAGTTGCTAAAGCTGCTAAAAAGTTTGGTGACAGCTTCGAAGAAGGCAAGTTCCGCGAGACCAACATACGTGTTTTGGAGAACCAAAAGAAGCGCGATGCATTGCATGAACGCTATACTCAGGCCATGCAAGGCCCCGATTTGGAAGCTCTAAAACAAATCATTATTGACGAAGGAATTGTAGATCCCATCAGTGGTACAAAGAATTGGACGGACGTTCGCCAATTTAACTTGATGTTTTCTACCGAAGTTGGTTCTCTAAGTGACCAGACAAACAAAATCTATTTGCGTCCAGAGACAGCGCAAGGCATCTTTGTTAATTATCTAAACGTACAGAAAACAGGTCGCATGAAGCTTCCTTTTGGCATCTGTCAAATCGGCAAAGCATTCCGTAACGAGATAGTAGCGAGACAGTTTGTATTCCGTATGCGTGAGTTCGAACAAATGGAAATGCAGTTCTTTTGTCAGCCTGGTACTGAGATGAAATGGTTCGAATATTGGAAGAAACACCGTTTAGCTTGGCACGAAGCTCTTGGTATGGGCGACGAGAACTACCGCTTTCATGACCATGAAAAGCTGGCACATTACGCCAACGCGGCTACTGATATAGAGTTCCATATGCCGTTTGGTTTCAAGGAGGTTGAAGGCATTCATTCGCGTACTGACTTTGATCTTAGTCAGCATGAGAAGTTTAGTGGTCGTTCAATTAAATACTTTGATCCCGATAAGAACGAGAATTATACTCCGTATGATGTAGAGACTTCTATCGGTGTTGACCGCATGTTCCTTTCTGTTCTCTGTCATAGTTACACGGAAGAGCAGCTTGAGAATGGCGAGACTCGTGTGGTATTGAAGCTTCCAGAGGCTTTAGCACCAGTGAAATGTGCCGTATTCCCACTCGATAAGAAAGACGGACTGCCAGAACTTGCTCAACAGATTGTTGACGACTTGAAGTTCCATTTCAACACACACTATGGCGATCCAAAGGATTCTATCGGTAAACGTTATCGCCGACAAGATGCAGTTGGTACACCATTCTGTGTCACTGTAGACCATGATACGCCAAAAGATCACAAGGTAACACTGCGCTATCGTGACACAATGAAGCAGGAACGAGTAGACATTGACGCTCTACGTGGCATCATGGAAGAGCGTGTTAGCATCTCAAGTCTACTGAAAAAACTTAATGTAAAAGAATGAAACGTAACCTATTATATATCCTGTTGCTCATGATTACCACCTGCGTGGTAACGTCATGTAAGGAAGAAGGCGACTCAAACAATGAGTTTTCTAATTGGCAATCTCGTAATAACGAGTACTTCAATAAAGTCTATAAAGAAGCTCAAACGGCTTCATCGACGAACTCAAATATCAAGATTTTACGTAGTTGGTCCTTAGGAAATGAACTCCAAAAGCCTGAAGATCACATCGTTGTTAAGGTGTTAGAGAATGGTACAGGGACAAAAACACCAGTCTACAATGATAGTGTTTATGTGCATGTTCAAAAGCGATTGATTCCTTCTGCGACCTATCCTGACGGCAAAATCTTTAGTCAGAGCTGGACAACAGAAGTCTTTAATCCCAGTGTTAGCGCCCCTATTGAGATTGCAGTAAATGCACAATGTGATGGTTTTGCAACCGCTTTACAACACATGCACGTAGGAGACAGATGGCGAGTATATGTACCTTATGCCCTGAGTGAAAGCAATGCAGAAGGTCAATACGACCTCCCCAGTCATTCAATGCGCATCTATGATATCACACTTGCAGGCATAAAGGCTGAGAAATAGACGATAAAACACCGCTATAAAGATAGGATATATAATATAAGGTGTAATCAACATGCACATGAGTCAACTTGATTTATGTGCATGTTTGCATTAAAACAAACCGTATGTGTACGTACACAATTGCTTGATTTAAGTCAAAAAACGACATTATTTCCATAATTTCGCGTTCAAAAATATGGCAGAAAGAGAAATCATTCCTATCTTTGCATCGTCTAAAAGAGGTAAAAGATTGAGATAACGACAAAGGTTTTAGGTTAGACAGACAAAGAGATTAAGTTTAGAATAGGTATTTGGTTTTAGGTAAAATAAAAGATCTTCAAAGGTATTATAAGGTAAAAGATTCAGGGAAACAGGATTTAGAGAGTCACTACAAAAAGGACATAGGTTAGTCTTGAAAGGTAAATGAAAAGATTGTTTCAGAATAGATAACACATAAAGAGAAAGTAAAAGAAAACTTGATAGATTTGAGAGACAGACGGTTTCATAGGAATATGGAATCGTTTTTTTTGTGATTTACCCGAAAATCTATTAATTTTGCATCATTAAAATAAGGTATGTTAGGAAACAAAAAGAGTGAAGCGCTATTAGCAAACATCCGTAATGGCCAGCCCATGCCACAGAATGAGAAACTCAAACTGATTGTAAGTTTGAGTATTCCCTCTATATTAGCCCAGATCACTACAGTCATGATGTTCTTCATTGACGCCTCTATGGTGGGACATCTTGGGGCAGAAGCCTCAGCAAGTATAGGCTTAGTAGAGTCTACAACATGGCTAATGGGTAGTGTAATGAGTGCTGCTTCGATGGGCTTTTCGGTACAAGTTTCCCACTTCATTGGTGCGAATGACTTCTTCAAAGCACGTCAAGTCTTTCGGCATGGACTGCTTTGTGGTCTCGCATTTAGCCTCATTATAGCCGCTATAGGCACGTCAATTCACTCCGTACTTCCATTGTGGTTAGGGGGTGGAAATGACATTAATCACGACGCCTCTCAATACTATTTGGTGTTCTCATTAACCATGCCTTTCATCCTACTTTTCCATCTTTCGGCGTCCATGATCAAGTGTTCTGGCAACATGCAATTACCGAGTTTAATGAGTGTTTTGTTGTGTGTTCTTGACGTGATTTTCAACTACTTGTTCATCTATATGTTGCATTTGGGCGTGGTAGGTGCGGCAATCGGCACCTCAATGGCATATATTTCGACTTCACTTCCGATAGCTTGGATGGCCACAAGACGTAACAAAATATTAGCACTTCAGCTTGACAACGTGCCATTTAAATGGGTTTGGAACTATGTAACTAAAGCCATTCGAATCAGTCTTCCCATGGCAATTCAGTCGGTGTTAATGAGCGGAGCACAGATCGTTAGCACGCTAATCGTGGCGCCATTAGGTAACATTGCCATCGCTTCTAACTCCTTTGCTATCACTGCAGAAAGCCTTTGTTACATGCCAGGTTATGGCATAGGCGACGCTGCAACGACTTTAGTGGGCCAGACTTATGGTGCTGGACGCAAGGACCTTTGTAAGAGTTTTGCTCACATGACCGTAGGCTTAGGGATGCTTGTCATGGCTTTTATGGGACTGATTATGTATATTTTTGCTCCCGAAATGATTGGACTCCTAAGCCCTGTTGAATCTATCCGCACGCTCGGCACAACGATTTTACGTATCGAAGCCTTTGCCGAACCCTTCTTTGCAGCGTCAATTGTGGTATATAGTATATGTGTAGGCGCCGGTGATACCCTACGTCCTGCCATCATGAATCTTGTTTCAATGTGGTGTGTTCGACTAACGCTTGCGGCATGGCTTGCCCGAGATTATGGGCTGAAAGGTGTCTGGACAGCGATGGCAATCGAACTAACCTTCCGCGGATCAATCTTCCTTTATCGCCTATTCCGAGGCAACTGGTTGAAAGGAATAAAAGAAAAGCCGGCAATACAAACCGCATAATACATCCTAAAATACATATTATTATGAAAAGAATCTTTTTGTTTTTCACGGTAATGTTGCTTTCGTCACTCTCTTTTGCAACCTCCGTTGACAGCACAAATGCCGTGACTATGCTCGACTATGAACAGGCGTTGAACGACGACGATGCCCGAATCTCACTGAAAAACAACACTAAGGAGTTAATAAAAGATATTTGTTTCAACCTTACTTACATTGATATGATGGGGCAAACCATCGACAATGATAACTATTATAAAGAGGTATATCTCTCGCCGGGAGAAACAAAAACGATTACGCTTCCAGCCTTCAAAGCTGATGAATCCTATGCCTATTATAGGTCAGTGGCAAAGAATGACCAAGCAAAGACCTTCATTGTCAAATTTGAACTAAAAGACTATAACACACCATACAAGTTGACAGAAAATGAAGACAGCGTTGCAGCAAGTTCAAAAACAACTGCACCCTATCACTCAAACAGCGGATTTTTTGAACGCTGGGGGCCCATTGCAGCCTTAGGTACGGCTGTACTCGTCGCAGCGCTCTTTTTGGGTTGTTACGTTCTTGTGGGCTTTTTGGCAACAAGAAAGAAGCGAAGTGCAGTCCTATGGATTTTAATTTCCTTTGTCACCACTCCATTTTTTGCACTACTATTACTGCTGGCCTTAGGGACAGACACCTCAAAAGAAGAGTAGATTGCAATGAAATTATTGAGTAAAATGACGCAGATTGTGGTACGAAATGACGCAGATGACACGATGAAATGACGCAAACAACAGCACCATTTGATGCAGATTACATAATGAATGCGTGAGAAACAGATGCGGCAGACAAAATAAACGCAAACCTATTGCATACAGATGTGCTCGTGATTAGCCTTTTCAACCCAAATATAATTCATAAAAAGAATGATGAAAAACTTTGATTTCAAACGCTATTTAATCGTATTAAACGACTGCAACAAACTTAAATTAAAAAGTTTGGCCATGGCAGTCACCATGCTTTCGCTTTGCATTCTCGGCATTTCGACCTTGCTTTCAGAGCCTGTTATTGTGCAGCTCTTAACCTTATCTATCTGTTTTTTAACCATAGGTGATTCGAGATTTACCGAAAAATCAAAGCTAAGCACAGAAGTTTCTCAGCCACCTTTCACGGCAAAGGAAAGATTGTTGGCTCAGGCTACACATCTTTTTATAAGAAACCTACTCGTATTTTTCAGTCTCACGGCATTAACTTCGCTTTGGCTTTTGCTTTTTCATGCCCTTCAACTGAACATCAATTGGGATGTCATCATTGGTCCAAAGGTTGACATGAAGTTGTGGATGGGACTTTGGTTTATCGTTTTTCTCACCACCAAACAAGTCATTGCACTCAGTAGTTTCACGGCAGCTTGGGTGTGGGGTGTTATCGAATTTGCAATTATATCAGTCCTTTTCACATGGTTAGTAATGACGTTTGAGCTTTCAATCCTATGGATAATGCTTCCTATTGTGACATTAGTTTGTGTCATTTTTGACATGTGTTTGAGTTATAAGAAAATACAGAATACACAACAAAAAGACAAGATAAGCATCGAAATGCAATAGACTCTTGATGATAAAATGTGACATATTGTCACCCGATTTTGTCACAATCAAACCACGTGTCGACCTTGGCACGTGGTTTGTTAGTTATGGATTGTCTTTGGAAAAGTTCCGAAGAGTCAATTAAACGAATAAAAAATAATAATATATATACAATTATGGGAAAGATTATTGGAATCGACTTAGGTACTACTAACAGCTGTGTTGCTGTATTTGAAGGTAACGAACCAGTTGTAATTGCTAACAGCGAAGGTAAGAGAACAACTCCTTCTGTTGTTGGTTTCTTAAAGGATGGTGAGCGTAAAGTGGGTGATCCTGCAAAACGACAGGCTATTACTAACCCGAAGAACACCGTCTATTCAATCAAACGTTTCATGGGAGAGACCTATGAACAAAGCCGTAAAGAGGCAGAAGCAATGCCTTATACAGTGGTTAACGACAATGGATATCCACGCGTAGAAATAGAAGGTCGCAAATATACTCCACAGGAAATATCTGCTATGATACTTCAAAAGATGAAGAAAACCGCAGAAGATTACCTTGGACAAGAGGTTTCAGAAGCAGTCATAACTGTACCTGCTTACTTCTCAGATTCACAGCGTCAAGCAACTAAAGAGGCTGGAGAGATTGCAGGCTTAAAGGTTCAACGCATCGTTAATGAGCCTACCGCTGCAGCGTTAGCTTATGGAGTTGACAAGGCAAACAAAGACATGAAGATTGCCGTTTTCGACCTTGGTGGTGGTACATTTGATATCTCTATCCTTGAGTTTGGTGGCGGAGTGTTTGAAGTTTTGTCTACAAATGGTGACACACACCTTGGTGGTGACGACTTCGACCAAGTTATTATCAAGTGGCTTGCAGATGATTTCAAAGCAGAAGAAGGCATCGACTTGACGAAAGATCCAATGGCAATGCAGCGCTTGAAAGAGGCAGCTGAGAAAGCAAAGATTGAGCTTTCAAGTTCTACTTCAACAGAAATCAACTTGCCATATATCTCTGCTGAGGGTGGTGTTCCAAAGCATTTGGTAAAGACTTTGACCCGTGCTCAGTTTGAAAAATTAGCTCATGACCTCATCCAAGCATGTTTAGTTCCATGCCAGAATGCCGTTCGTGACGCAAACTTACAAACCTCAGATATCGACGAAGTGATTCTCGTTGGTGGCTCAAGCCGTATTCCTGCAGTGCAGACTTTGGTTAAAAACTACTTTGGAAAAGAGCCTTCTAAGGGTGTAAATCCTGATGAAGTAGTAGCTGTTGGCGCTGCAATCCAGGGTGCAATCCTTAATAAGGAGAGCGGTGTTGGAAACATTGTATTGCTCGATGTAACTCCATTGACCTTGGGTATTGAGACAATGGGTGGCGTAATGACCAAGTTGATTGAGGCAAATACAACTATCCCTTGCAAGAAGAGTGAAACATTCTCTACTGCAGCAGATAACCAAACAGCCGTTACAATCCATGTATTGCAAGGCGAACGCCCAATGGCTTCACAGAACAAGAGCATCGGCCAGTTCAACCTTGAGGGTATAGCACCAGCACGTCGTGGCGTTCCTCAGATTGAAGTTACCTTCGATATCGACGCTAACGGTATTCTAAACGTAAGCGCAAAAGATAAGGCTACGGGTAAGGAGCAGAAGATTAGAATCGAAGCTTCAAGTGGTCTTAGCCAAGAGGAAATCGACAAAATGAAGGCTGAAGCAGAACAGAATGCAGCAGCAGACAAGGCAGAACGTGAGAAGATTGACAAGCTGAATCAAGCTGACTCAATGATTTTCACCACCGAAAACTTCTTGAAAGACAATGCAGACAAGATTCCTGCAGACAAGAAAGCGCCTATCGAGACTGCTCTCCAGCAGCTGAAAGATGCACATAAGGCAGGCGATGTTACGGCCATCGACAATGCAACCAATGCACTAAACACCGCAGTTCAGGCTGCAAGTGCACAGATGTATCAAGGTGGAGCACAACCCGGCGCCGATGCACAAGGTGCACAAGGCGGCCAACAAGCACAGGATAATGCCAGCAACTCCGCCGATGATATCCAAGATGCAGACTTCGAGGAAGTGAAGTAAAAGAATAATTGATATAATCGCAGTAATCCTATAGGGGATTATTGCGATTTTTAGTTTAATACCGTACTATGGAGTTAAAAGAATTAATAGAAGAACAACGAATGCGATTGGGGAATTTATATCATAATACAGATGGCTTGCTCCCATACTATACTTATGGGAATGAAGAATTTGAATATATAAAATGGGTAGAGAAAGTGAAGCGGCACATAGAACAGAATTTTCATGGGGATAAGCATATAGAGGAATTTAACAAAATTAGTGGAGAGAAGAAACTTACGCTACAACAGCAAATGAAGTTATTAGCTATACTTGAAGCATTTGCAGAATACCCTAATGTGATAGAGAATAACAAGTTAGCAACACAAGCTGGCAATATAAACATACACAATAACATTAATAACACGAACACTCAGTCACAACAGCAATCTCAACAACAATCCATCAAGATACTCATAAAAGCACTTGAAGACCAACTTTCAGTAAGCCAGTTAAAGGAAATAAAACAAGTCGTAGAAGAAGCTAAGGGTGACTTAGTAAAAGCTAAGCCTAAACTCATTGATAAAATAAAATCGTTTGGTGAGAATGTAGCTTCGAATATCCTCGCAAACATCATAACCAATCCTACTATTTGGTCATGTCTCGTTTAGAATTAATTCACCAAAATATTTCCCCTCTATGCCCCTTGAACAATACAACCAATTATCCTACGATTATGCATACTACGCTGGCACTCTACTATGAGAAAATTAGCCTGTACTTACTATCAAATTCTTATTTCCGAATCTTCCGAAACGTTCAGAAGCATGATTTTCCTATTTTTGAGCTTTCTGAAATGTTCAGAAGCGTAAAATTTCATTTTTTGAGCTTTCTGAAACGTTCAGAAGCGTGAATTTTCATTTTTTGAGCCTTCTGAAACGTTCAGAAGCGTGAATTTTTGTTTTTTGAGCCTTCTGAAATGTTCAGAAGCGTGAATTTCTTATTTTTGAGCCTTCCGAAATGTTCAGAAGCGTGAATTTTCATTTTTTGAGCTCTATGAAACGTTCAGAAGCGTGATTTTCTGGTTTTAGGTCCTTCTGAAACGTTCAGAAATGAGTAAATTGCATTAATGATTATATTAAACTTGGTAAATCAACTTTAAGTATGAGAAGAAAGGCACTATACCTATTGTACAAAGCCTTTCAGACCACCAAATAACAGAATAGCACACAATCCTATTGTGTTTTTATAGTGTTTCTTCAGTGTCTTAGGACACAGAGGAAACACTTTTTTCATTTGCACCGTAAAAATCAATAACAAGTATTATGGTACAAAATGAAATCACTTTTGAGAACTTGCCAAAGGCAGTTGCTCACTTAGTCAGCGAAGTTGCTGAAATCAAGAATTTAGTATGTAAAGGACAAACATCTATTGTCCCTCCCAAACGTATTCCTATTGGAATAGATGATGCGTGTAAACTTATAGGGAAAGCCAAGCCAACAGTTTACACCTTAGTACGAAAACGCTTACTACCTTGTTATAAGAATGGTAAGCATCTCTATTTTTTTGAAGATGAGCTGTTGGCATGGATTGAAGGAGGTAAGAAAAAGACTGTTGCCGAAATCAACGAGGAGGCAAAAGCTTTTATCTCTGAGAAACATTCTGATTCTTCCCTTTTATAACTATATGTATTATGGAAAAGGAAAGAACTGAAGGGCGAGCCAAGCAATCTAAGAATGAACGCATAGAGCAATTCTTGAAAGAGCATTATGCTTTTCGTTTTAATACAGTTAAAAGTAGAACAGAGTTTCGAGAACAAGATTCTAATACTTCATTCCGTCCTCTTACTAAATATGATATTAACTCTATGCGTCGGCTGGTAGATGGGACTTTGGGAATATATACTCCAGCTGATAATATTCGAGCAATATTGGAGAGCGACTTTTGCAATAAAGTTAACCCGATTCGTGAGTATTTGTTGAATCTTCCAAAGCCTAAAGGTGAAGATGAATCTGAAATTATAAGGTTGGCAAATTGTGTTGTGGTGAGAAATCCTGATAAGTGGAAACACTACTTTGTAAAATGGTTGGTTGCTGTCGTAGCCAATGCAATGGATGATTTACAGTGTCGTAATCATACATGTTTAGTTCTTACAGGTGAACAAGGAAAATTCAAAACAACTTTCCTTGATTTACTCTGTCCAGAAGAACTGAAGAGTTATCTTTTCACAGGAAAGATTGACCCACAAGGAAAAGATGTACAAACACTGATTGCGGAATACCTTTTTATCAATATTGACGACCAGCTAAAGGCACTCAATAAGAGAGATGAAAATGAATTGAAGAATCTGATAACGACACCAAGAGTAAAATATCGTAGACCATACGACACTTACATAGAAGAGTATCCTCACTTAGCAAGCTTTATGGCATCTGTTAATGGTAATGATTTTCTAACAGATCCGACAGGCAGTCGTCGCTTTCTACCTTTTGAAGTTGAACACATTGATATTGACGCAGCTAAAGGGATTAATATCAACAAGGTGTACTCTGAGGCAGTTGAATTGTGGAGAGTTGACTATCATTATTGGTTCAATGAAGAGGAAATAGCTGAACTACACCAAGAGAGCGAAGGGTTTCAAGTGCAGACTGTTGAGTATGAAATGCTTCTTAAAGGCATGGAAAAGCCAGCAGCAACCGAAGAAAGTTATATGACCACTTCTGAAATCCTAAACTATTTGCGTGGATATACAACGCTTAACCTAAGTGAAAGGAGAATGGGAGAAGCCTTGAAAAAGGCTGGTTTCTTACGGAAATCCAAAAGGATAGGTGGCAATCCAATGTATGTTTATCATATACGCAAGATTGTTCCAAATCCCTTTATTCAAAGTTACAATACTAATTATTAATACTACTTTACTACAAAGAGAGATAAAGCATTGAAAGAAAAAAGGTTAGACCGTAGTAAATAATGATATAAGGTATTACTACCTCATTACTACCAACCTACCATATACATGTGCAATGATTACTACAAAGATAGTTAGTACTACATATTTTTCTTTCATTGTCAATGACTTACAAGAATATCACATTGTAGTAAGTACTAAACTTAAAAGTTACAAGTATGACAATAGATGAAATTAAAGCAATATCAATTAAAGATTACTTAGGTAGTATGTCTATATACCCTATAAAGAATTATGGCTATTACGGAATGTATAAAAGTCCATTCCGAAATGAACATACTCCAAGTTTCAAAGTTGATTATAACCAAAATCTATGGTATGACTTTGCACTTGATGAAGGTGGGAGTCTTATAGATTTAGTTATGAAATTACATAATTGCAGTTTAATACAAGCAATAGAAATTACATAATTGCAGTTTAATACAAGCAATAGAGTTGTTTAATGGCAAACAAAATATCCTGCCGAAATTATCCATAGCTAATAGCGAAACAAATTCTCCAAGCCAATCACGTATAGAGATTATCGGCTCTACCTTCTTATGTCATCCGAATCTCATAGAATATTTCACACATAGAGGAATCAATCTGAACATTGCGAAAAAAATATTGTAAGGAGATCCATTATAGAATTGGTGATAGAAGTTTTTACGCAATAGGTTTTCCAAACAATTCTTATGGGTATGCGTTGCGCAATCCATACTTCAAAGGGTGTTTGCCTCCTTCCGATGTGTCGTATGTTCCCAGTCCTTCAGAACAAATCAATCTGTTTGAAGGTTTTATGGATTATCTTAGTCTGCTTACGATGAGTCCAGATGAAGAGAAGAAAGCTGCACTGATACTTAACTCGATTAATAATATCAAAAAGTCAATATTTTTCCTTTCAAAGCACAAACTCATCTGTTCATATTTAGATAATGATGAAGGAGGAAAGCGAACTTTAGAACAACTTAAAAGAGATGGTTTTGCTGTTCAAGACTGCTCTTCCGTCTTCCATAATTATAAAGACCTAAATGAGTATTTATGTGCTGAATTCAAGCATTCAGAGAAAGCAGAATATAAGAAAATCAAAGGGATTAAGCTATGATTGTAGGATTTGCTTTGCGTAATCTGTTTTTCGGGGAGCAAGTTTATGTTTTGAGCATACCAAAACCACTTGCTCCACCTCCTGACAGTCGTTGCAGAGGATTATCCCG
>ENA-OWND01000196-OWND01000196.1-metagenome-genome-assembly--contig:-NODE-196-length-41982-cov-7.608295_pt1 | contig 41982 bp, 40 predicted proteins | sample MGYA00245342_ERZ651119 | MGnify/ENA primary metagenome ERZ651119 (study PRJEB26857, sample SAMEA4031756) | metagenome | biome: human; feature: oral; material: saliva | place: Philippines | collected 2014... | reverse complement strand
CACGACCTTGCCAAGGTCGGGGTCGCGAGTTCGAGCCTCGTTTCCCGCTCCATTTCTTACAATAGAAAATAAATGATAGCACCTTTAGGTGCTTTTTTTATATCATTTTTTTATGATTTAATAGATTTTACGTTATTTAGCAAATGCACAAAACGTTTTAAAGTTATACCTGTGCTTATTTAAGAGTTGCTCAAGTATTCATTTTGTACAATAACTTTATGTCTAGCTATTCAACATTCCTTCCAATGCTTCCTGCACCTCTAGCCATTCTAGCTCAATCTCTTCTACTTTCTGTTTTGCAGAGATCTGTTTGGCAAGCGTTTCTGTCAGTTGTGCTTTATTTTCCGCTTCGTAAATTTCACTGGTTGCGAGTAGCTCTTCGAGCTTATTTAACATTACTGTTGCCTTTTCTAGCTCTTTCTCAAGCTGAGTAATTTTCTTACGAAGTGGAGCGGTTTGTTGGCGAAGTTCTGCCTCTAAGCGTTTTTGCTCTTTGCGATCTTGTGCTGAAAGATTACCGCTTGCATTCACAGTTTCATTTGACGTTTCTTCACTGTTAGCGGTCAAATTTTCTACTTTTTTTGCAGAAGCCAATGCAAGAGCATTTTGTTCGTTTAGCCATTTTTGATAATCTTCTAAATCGCCTTTAAATTCCTCCACTTTATGGTCGTGCACTAAATAAAATTCGTTCACGGTGCTACGTAATAAGTGGCGATCGTGCGAAACTACCACGAGCGAGCCTTCATAATAGGTTAATGCATCAGTGAGGGCTTGTCGCATTTCTAAATCAAGGTGGTTGGTTGGCTCATCCAATAAAAGTAAATTCGGGCGCTGCCATACAATTAAGGCAAGTACCAGACGAGCTTTTTCACCACCTGAGAAAGATCCGACCGCTTGTTTCACTTTATCACCTTTGAAATCAAATCCTCCCAAATAATTGCGTAACTCCTGTTCCGTTTTTTCAGGAGCTAACTTTTCCAGATGCCAGAGAGGGCTTTCATCAAAACGTAGCGTATCGACTTGGTGCTGTGCGAAGTAGCCAAGTTGCACGCCTTTTGCGAGTTGCACTTGTCCTGATTGGGCTGGAATCTCCCCTGCAAGCAGTTTAATCAGCGTGGATTTACCTGCCCCGTTTCGACCCAAAAGCCCGATGCGAGAACCTGGCACAAGGTTGAGTTTGACCGATTTTAGCACTGTTTTCTCGCCATAACCCGCCGCAACATTTTCCATCATCAAGAGCGGGCTTGGTAAGCTCAATGGCGAGCGGAACTCAAATTCAAACGGGGAATCTGCATAGGCAGGGGCAATCAGTTCCATTTTTTCCAAGGCTTTAATACGGCTTTGAGCCTGTTTGGCTTTGGTTGCTTTTGCTTTGAAGCGGTCGATAAAACTTTGTAAATGAGCCACCTTGCGTTGCTGTTGTTGATAAGCCGCATTTTGTTGACTGATTTTAGTCGCACGCTGAATTTCAAACGAGGTGTAATTACCTGTGTATTCATTCAATTTTTGGTACTCAATATGAATAACGCGGTCTATGATTGGATCAAGAAAATCGCGGTCGTGGGAAATGAGTATGAGCGTGCCACGATAATTGGCGAGCCAGCGTTCTAGCCAAATGACGGCATCCAAATCCAAGTGATTGGTTGGTTCATCAAGAAGCAATAAATCGGAACGACAAATTAGTGCTTGTGCTAAGTTTAAACGCATACGCCAACCGCCCGAAAAAGATTTCACAGGAAAATTGAGTTGTTCGGTGCTAAAGCCTAAGCCATTTAATAATGTTGCTGCACGAGATTGAATTGTCCACGCATCAATGGTGTCTAATTGGGCATGTGTGGTGGCGATTAAATGACCATCGTTATCGTGGTTGGCTTGTTCAAGTTGTGCCATGAGTTGTGTGTATTCACGATCGCCTTGAATGACATAATCGATTGCGGAAATATCTAACGCAGGCGTTTCTTGGTTTACCCATGAAATTGCCCAGTTTTTCGGCAAGCTAACTTCACCGCCTTCTGGCTGTAATTCATTTTTTAAAAGGGCAAAAAGCGAAGATTTTCCACAACCATTTTTACCGACTAGCCCCACTTTTTGACCAGTGTGGATAGTGGCGGAAGTGTTTTCCAAAAGAGTACTTAAACCGCGTTTTAAAATTAAATCTGTAAAAAAAATCATAATAAATTATCTAAATATGCTAAAATTAACAGCATATTTTAACATAATCGGAGGAGAGATGTTTGATTCGTTAGTTGTACAATTTGTCGTGCTTTGGGCGGTAATCGACCCAATTGGTTCGATTCCTGTTTATTTAGCTAAAACCAGTGGTTTAGCCTTAGAAGATCGTAAAAAAATTGCCCGTAATGCGATATTAATTTCATTCGGTATTTTGTTCTTTTTCTTAATAAGCGGTCAATTATTGCTTGAAACGATGCAAATCCCGCTTTCAGCTTTCCAAATTGCAGGCGGATTGGTGCTTTTAATTTTTGCCCTCACGATGATTTTTGGTGAAAGCAAACCTGAGCACGAGATTAAAATGCGAACAAACATCAACGAGCTGGCGGTTTATCCGCTTGCAGTGCCTTCCATTGCTTCACCAGGGGCGATGATGGCAATCGTGCTTTTAACTGACAACCACCGTTTTAACTTTGTAGAACAATCGGTAACCGCAGGCATTATGGTCTTGGTGTTATTTATTACCTATATCTTATTGATGTTGGCAAACCGTGTTCAGCATTTAATTGGTAATTCGGGCGCGGCAATTATTAGTCGTGTAATGGGCTTGATTTTAGCCTCTGTTGCGGTTAATAATCTGCTTATCGGCATTCGCGACTTTTTTACACAACAAGTAACACCTCTTAGTTAATTTAATTTTAAGGAAACACTATGAAATTCTCTAAAAAAGCTCTCTTTTTAGCAACGGCATTAACCTCAGCCGTGCTTGCAGGCTGCCAAGCACAATCTAATGTCTTGGTATTCAATACGCCATCGCCAACGGCAACCTTTAATACCAATAACCAAATCGCTGCAGTAAGCGTTAATACACGTGATTTACGTACTTCACGCGAAGTCTCTTCTTACACTAAAAATGGCGAAGTGATCCGTTTAACTTCAAGCCCTGAAGTAGTGCAACTTTTACAACAAGCGGTACAACAAGATTTAAATGCAAAAGGTTTCCAATTAGTGCAAGGTGCTGCTAATGCGAACGTAACTGTGAATGTAAAACGTTTCTTCGCAACGGTTGAACAAGGTAATCTTCGCCATAAAACTAATGCGGAAGTAAATGTTGATATTACCGTGCAAGGTGCAAAAGGTAACTTCAACAAATCCTTTAACGCTACCCGTGGCTATGAAGGTGCGTTGGGTGCAGATAATAAAGACATCCAAAAAATCTTAAACCAAGCCTATCAAGATGTGATCAATGCCATTTATAACGACAACGAAGTGGCGAATGCGATTCATCAATATAAATAAGAAATTAATATTCAGTTGACCATACTTAAAGACCATATCTACCCATGTGGTCTTTAAGTTATATCTGATAATTTGAAATCACTTTTAGCGGCAATTTTTTATTATACCGATTCATACCCAATATCTTCCAAACTAGGATTATTCGCCCCTTGTTTTGCCAGTTCATCACAAATTTCATTTTCACGATGTCCTGAATGCCCTTTTACCCAAGCCCACTCTATCTGATGACGTTGGATTTCTTGATCTAAAGCTATCCATAAATCTTTATTTTTAACTGGTTTTTTATCGCTGGTTTTCCAGTCATTTTTCTTCCAGTTGAAAATCCATTTTTGAATACCGTTCTTCATATATTGGCTATCAGAATTGAGCTCAACCACACAAGGTTCTTTTAACATTGATAAAGCTTCAATCACCGCGCGTAATTCCATTCGATTATTTGTGGTTTGAAAATATCCCTTGCTCACTGTTTTTTCGTGTAGTTGGTAGCGTAATAAAATCCCGATACCGCCTTTTCCTGGGTTGCCTAAGCAAGAGCCATCAGTAAAAATTTCAACTTTTTTCATTTCACTTTTTAATACAAAGGGCGTGTTTAACACGCCCCTATATTATTGATTTTTATAATAAATACTATCTTTTAATTATTTACTACCTAATTGCGGTACTACTTGGTTATTCGCAGAGATTAAACCTGTGTCGGTATAAATTGCTAATTTACCGCGAGTGTCCACGATGTCTAAGTTACGCATCGTTAATTGACCGATACGATCGCTTGGGGTAAACGGTGCATCTTCTACTTTTTCCATACTTAAGCGTTCTGCTTCGTAAGTTAAGTTTGGTGATTCTGTGTTCAGAATTGTGAAGTCGTTACCACGACGTAATTCAAGTGTCACCGTACCAGTAATTGCTTTCGCTACCCAACGTTGTGCAGTTTCACGCAACATTAATGCCTGCGGATCGAACCAACGACCTTGGTAAAGCAAGCGACCTAAACGTAAACCGTTAATGCGGTATTGTTCGATGGTGTCTTCGTTGTGAATACCGGTCACTAAACGTTCGTAAGCGATGTGTAATAATGCCATTCCAGGGGCTTCGTAGATACCACGAGATTTCGCTTCAATGATACGGTTTTCGATTTGGTCTGACATACCTAAACCGTGGCGACCACCAATACGGTTTGCTTCAAGAATTAACTCTACAGCATCATCAAAATGTTTGCCGTTTAAAGCAACTGGCACACCTTCTTCAAAAGTAACTGAAACAGTTTCTGGTTTGATTTCAACAGATTCGTCCCAGAATGCCACGCCCATAATTGGTTTTACGATTTTCATTCCAGTGCTTAATTCTTCTAAGTCTTTCGCTTCGTGCGTTGCACCAAGCATATTTGAGTCGGTTGAGTAGGCTTTTTCTACCGACATTTTATAGTCAAAGCCGTTTGCGATTAAGAATTTAGACATTTCAAAACGGCCGCCAAGCTCGTCGATGAATTGGTTATCTAACCACGGTTTATAGATTTTTAATTTCGGATTAGTTAATAAGCCATAGCGGTAGAAACGCTCAATGTCGTTACCTTTGAATGTTGAACCATCGCCCCAAATGTTTACATCATCTTCTTTCATTGCTGCCACAAGCATCGTGCCAGTCACCGCACGACCAAGTGGTGTAGTGTTGAAGTAAGGAATACCGCCTGTTGAAATGTGGAACGCACCACATTGAATTGCCGCAATCCCTTCGTGGGCTAATTGTTGGCGGCAGTCGATTAAACGTGCATTTTCCGCACCGTATTCCATTGCTTTTTTCGGAATTGCATTGTAATCATCTTCGTCTGGCTGACCTAAATTTGCCGTGTAAGCATAAGGCAATGCACCTTTTTTACGCATCCAAAGTAATGCTGCTGATGTATCTAAACCGCCTGAGAACGCGATCCCCACTTTTTGACCTAATGGGAGAGATTCTAAAATTGTTGCTGACATACAAATTCCTATATTTGAAATGAATGGAAAATTACCAATCGCAAACGGTTGCGAGTAAGTAAAACTGACATATTCTATTAGAAAAAAAAACAAATTTCATCTAAAATTTAGCGAAAATCGACCACATAAAATGAATAGAAAGAGTCTCAAATGAAAAAAATCCTTGTTATCCGAAACGATAAAATCGGCGATTTTATGGTTTGCTTTCCTGCTTTTGCAATGCTCAAACAATCTTTACAAAATGTAGAAATTACTGCCCTTGTGCCAAGCTACACTGCTCCACTTGCGGAACTCTGCCCTTCTATTGATAAGGTCATCATTGATGCCCCAAATAAAAAAGATCCTGTGGCATTTCAAAGCGTATTACAAGCAGTCAAAAAAGAGCAATTTGATGCCGTAATTTCGTTTGTCTCCGATTGGTACAATGCTAAACTCACATGGAAAAGTGGAATTCATTATCGCCTTGCACCTGCAACAAAATTATTTCAATTTTTATATAACCACCGCTTAACCCAGCGCCGTTCTCAATCAGCAAAATCGGAATCGGCATATAATTTAGACTTAGCTCGTGCGTTCTTAGAAAAACAAGGCGTTCCCGCAATTGAGCCTATGCTGCCTTATTTGCAATTTAGTGAACAAGAAATAACGACACAAAAAACTAAATTAGCAAAACTTTTGGGCATTTCAACCGCTTGCAAATGGGTCTTTGTGCATAGTTCTACTGGCGGTTCAGCAACCAGTCTTTCGCTTGAACAGTATGCAACATTGCTTAATAACTTAACCGAACACTTTGATTGCCAAGTAATTTTAACGGCGGGAAAAGGCGAGGAAGAGCGAGCAAACGCATTGGCATCTCAACTTACGCAAAAAGCGGCGGTTTATGCCAAAAATGATGGCTTGCAAGATTTTAGCCGTTCAATTGCTTGTGCCGATCTTTTTATTGCAGGTTCAACAGGTCCATTACATATTGCGGGAGCATTAAACGTGCCAACTATCGGCTTCTACCCAAGCCGACTTTCTGCCCAACCACAACGTTGGCGACCAATTAACGCTGAGGGAAAACATCTTGCTTTTATGCCGCCATTAGCACACGATCGTGCTTCGCAGATGAATTTGAGCCTAATTTCTATTGAGAAAGCACTCAAAGAGATTATCCCTTTTGTGGCAAGAAATTGGCAAAAAGCCTAGTTCTTTCAATGGTCTAGTCAAGAGAAATTTGTTACACTAGACCTCTTTATTAGCCTGCAATATATCTATTCACATTATGTTAAAAAAAATTCTGCTTTCCTGTTTAGCTCTACCAAGTATCACATTAGCACAATCTTACGTTGTCTATGACTTTACTCACGATCGCGTGCTTGAAAGTCGCGATCCACATTCTGCTCAACCCATTGCGTCTGTCACTAAATTGATGACGGCAAATATCTTTTTAGAAAATAATAAACAGAAAAACTGTATGGCATCTATTACACGTGACGACGAGGATACGATTAAAGGTACAGGCACAAAATTACCAAGAAATACACCGATTTCATGTGATGAATTATTAAAAGCGATGATTGTCCACTCTGATAATTATGCCGCTCACGCTCTTTCTCGCTCAGCAGGAATAAGCCGTACTCAGTTCATTCAAAAAATGAATGAAAAGGCTCGTCAATTGGGGATGACAGCAACCCACTTTAGTGATAGCTCTGGTTTATCAAGTAGTAACGTGTCTAGTGCGATGGATTTGGTGAAATTGGCGAAATACTCGTTGAAAAAACCTGAATTACAAAAATTATCGAATGAAAGAGCAACGCTTGTGCAAGTGGGCAATCGCCGTGTATTTATGCAAAATACAAGTGCATTAGTGCGAGAAGAGATTTTCGATGCGGCATTGAATAAAACAGGCTATATTCGTGAATCGGGTTACAACTTGGTGTTTGTAAATAAACATCGTTGTGGTAATAATGCGACCATTGGCGTAATTAGTTTGAATAATCGTAGTTCTGCCAAGCGGTCACATTTTACCAAAACTAAGCTAGAACAATATGGTTGTTCGAGTTTGGCTCACAATCATCATTTTTCAGATAATGATGATTCATAATCTATGTACTAATTTTTTTATTTTTGCCCTTGAAAATGCCGAGCATAGCTCCATTTAACTGGGCGTGACGCAAATAAAGCGTAAATTGTTTAATTTTTAACAGAGGAATTGAAATATGGCTCTTCGTCCATTACACGATAAAGTAATTTTAAAACGTGAAGAAGTAGAAACAAAATCAGCAGGCGGAATTGTTTTAACAGGTTCTGCAGCAACTAAATCTACCCGTGGTAAAGTAATTGCGGTGGGTACAGGTCGTTTATTAGAAAATGGCAATGTGCAACCATTAGCGGTAAAAGTTGGTGACGTGGTGATCTTCAACGAAGGTTATGGCGTGAAATCAGAAAAAATTGATGGCGAAGAAGTGTTAATTCTTTCTGAAAACGATATTTTGGCGATTGTAGAATAATTAAAAAAGGAATATAAAAATGGCAGCAAAAGACGTTAAATTTGGTAACGATGCACGCGTAAAAATGTTAAAAGGCGTGAACGTATTAGCAGACGCAGTAAAAGTAACTTTGGGCCCTAAAGGTCGTAACGTTGTTTTAGATAAAGCTTACGGTGCACCAACCATCACTAAAGATGGTGTTTCAGTAGCACGTGAAATCGAATTAGAAGATAAATTCGAGAACATGGGCGCTCAAATGGTAAAAGAAGTCGCCTCTAAAGCAAATGATGCAGCGGGTGACGGTACAACAACCGCAACAGTGCTTGCTCAAGCAATCGTAAACGAAGGTTTAAAAGCGGTTGCAGCGGGTATGAACCCAATGGATTTAAAACGCGGTATCGATAAAGCAGTTGCGGCAGTAGTAACCGAATTAAAAGCAATCTCAAAACCTTGCGAAACCGCAAAAGAGATCGAGCAAGTCGGTACTATTTCTGCAAACTCTGATGCAACCGTAGGTCAATTAATTGCCCAAGCAATGGAAAAAGTGGGCAAAGAAGGCGTAATTACCGTTGAAGATGGCACAGGTTTAGATGATGCATTAGATGTAGTGGAAGGTATGCAATTTGACCGTGGTTACTTATCGCCATACTTCATCAACAAGCCTGAAGCAGGTACAGTTGAATTAGATAGCCCATACATCTTATTAGTAGATAAAAAAATTACGAACATCCGCGAAATTTTACCTGTGTTAGAAGCGGTTGCAAAAGCTGGTAAACCATTGTTAATCATTGCTGAAGATATTGAAGGCGAAGCATTAGCGACTTTAGTTGTAAACACAATGCGTGGTATCGTGAAAGTGGCTGCCGTTAAAGCTCCTGGTTTTGGTGATCGCCGTAAAGCAATGTTACAAGATATTGCAATCTTAACTGCAGGTACAGTGATTTCTGAAGAGATCGGTATGGAGCTTGAAAAAGCAACTTTAGAAGAACTTGGTCAAGCAAAACGTGTAGTAATCACCAAAGACAATACAACCATCATTGATGGCGTAGGTGATGAAGCACAAATCAAAGCACGCGTAGCTCAAATTCGCCAACAAATCGAAGATTCAACTTCAGATTACGATAAAGAAAAACTTCAAGAACGTGTTGCTAAATTAGCAGGCGGTGTGGCTGTTATCAAAGTTGGTGCTGCAACCGAAGTTGAAATGAAAGAGAAAAAAGACCGTGTGGATGATGCACTTCACGCGACTCGTGCAGCAGTGGAAGAAGGTATTGTACCAGGAGGCGGTGTCGCATTAGTTCGTGCAGCAAGCAAAGTGGCTGAAGAATTAAAAGGCGACAACGAAGAACAAAACGTTGGTATTCGTTTAGCATTACGTGCGATGGAAGCTCCACTTCGTCAAATCGTGACTAACGCAGGCGAAGAAGCATCAGTTGTTGCTCGTAATGTAAAAGATGGTAAAGGTAACTACGGTTACAATGCTGGTACAGAACAATACGGCGATATGTTAGAAATGGGTATCTTGGACCCAACGAAAGTAACTCGCTCTGCATTACAATTCGCAGCTTCTATTGCAGGTTTAATGATCACGACAGAATGTATGATTACAGACCTTCCAAAAGATGACAAAGCAGACCTAGCCGCAGCAGGTATGGGCGGAATGGGTGGTATGGGCGGAATGATGTAATTTCCCCTAATTTCTAACAATAACACCCGAGTGAAAACTCGGGTGTTTTTTATAGGGATATAGTAGATATCAACTTTTTTCTACTAATAATCTCAGTTACTGTCTCGCCATTCTCAAATTCACTGGAACACGCTCAAAATTAGAACGGAATGGATTGATGTCTAACCCACCACGGCGAGTATAACGAGCATAAACGGTGAGTTTTTCAGGTTTAGCGAATTGCATTAAATCGGTAAAAATGCGTTCTACGCATTGTTCGTGGAATTCATTATGCTCACGGAAAGAAACCAAATATCGCAAAAGTTTTTCACGATTTAACCGCTTGCCAATATAGTGAATTTGCACGCTCCCCCAGTCTGGCTGTGAGGTAATCAAGCAATTAGATTTCAACAGGTGACTAACTAGCGTTTCTTCTACTATTTCATCTTCTGCAATATTTTCTAAATACTGATTCGAAAATGTGTAGCTCTCAATTTGAATCTCTTGCTCATCAATACACTCACCTGCGAAATTCACAATTGGTTGGTTAGTGTAATCGGCTAATTTGTGAATTCTCACCGAAACTTGACCGCTTGCACATTGGCTTAAATCTCTCGTAAGTGTTTGTTCAACCTCTTCGATTGAAGCAAATTTGGTCTGATTAAAGCTGTTTAAATAGAGTTTAAAGCTCTTTGATTCGATTAAATTTTCGCTTTTAAAATCAATTTCTACATCAGCGATTGCGACTTGTGGTAAGCCATGTGGGTTTAACCATGAGAGTTCGTAGCAACTCCATACATCCGCGCCTTGATTGAACGGTTGTTGCTCTACAATCCGCAAACCTTCACGATTTAATCGGCGTGGTACGGCTTGCAAAAGCGAAGCATCATATTGACTTTTGTATTCAGTATTTTGCCCAAGTTTAAGGGCAGAAAGAGATTTATCTTGATAGTTCATAACATTTCCTCACAAAATAGGCAAGAAGTGTAGCATATTTCTGATTTAAACGAGAAATGAGAAAACTTATAATAAAGGCAATTTTTAGCCATCACATTTTATTATGGAAGCGGTCTTTCTATTTTATCAACCAGACATTGTGAGCAATGGTAAAGTCGGTAATCAGCAGAAATAACTCAAAAAACATAAGCGGAAAGATCTGCAAATTGTTTTGCAAATATTACCGCTTTTATTTTTGTGATCGTTCGCTAATACCCTTCACCTTCAGCCAAAGCATCACTGACAATCGCAATCCCTGCACTTGCACCAATTCTCGTTGCACCTGCTGTTATCATGGCTAATGCAGTTTGTGTATCACGAATGCCACCTGAAGCTTTTACACCGATTTCGCCAACTGTCTGTTTCATTAACGACACATCTTCCACGGTTGCACCGCCTTTGTTAAATCCTGTTGAGGTTTTCACGAAAACAACACCAATTGCTTTGCAGATTTCGCACGCTTTGACGATTTCTTCTTTAGTGAGTAAGCAAGTTTCCAAAATCACTTTAAGCGGTGTACCTTGGCAGGCATTAAACACGGCTTGAATATCAGCTTGCACTTTTTCCCACTGATTCGATTTGAGCCAACCGACGTTAATTACCATATCAATTTCACCCGCACCCGCTTGAATCGCTTGATCGGTTTCAAAGGCTTTGACAGAGGTTGCATTTGCCCCGAGTGGGAAGCCAATAACGGTGCAGATTTTCACCGATGAATCCGCCAGTTTTTGCTTGGCAAGTGGAATATGACAAGGATTGATGCAGACAGAATAGAAGCCATATTCAAGGGCTTCTTCACAGAGTTTTAAAATATCTTGTTCTGTTTTTTCAGCTGTGAGTGCTGTATGGTCGATATATTTAGCAAGTTGAGAGTCGTTCATAAAATCTCCTTTAAATGAAAACAACATTGCCCACAATATACGCCAAGCGGTTAAATTTGCAAAAGATTTTACAATCTTAACCACTTACTTTTTCTTGATGAAGAAAAAATGTGACGCAGTTATCATTTTTGAAGTTTCACTCTGTTTTCAAAACATCATCTTGCTATAATCCGAAAGAGTTAATTAATTTCGAGATTTATATGAGTGAAACAGCGATAACCATCGGTCTGCTTGCCCTTGTTGCTGTAATTGGACTTTGGGTAGGTCATTGGAAGATCAAAGGTGTAGGGCTTGGTATCGGTGCCGTATTATTTGGCGGGATTATTGTCGCCCACTTCACCACGCAATACGGTATTCAGCTTGACAGTCACACGCTACATTTTGTGCAGGAGTTTGGCTTAATTTTGTTTGTTTATACCATCGGCATCCAAGTCGGCCCAGGTTTTTTCTCCTCTTTGCGTAAATCGGGGCTGAAACTAAACGGCTTTGCGATTTTAATTGTCGTGCTTGGCTCGCTTGCGACCATTATCATCTACAAACTCACTGGTATTCCGCTTGATGTAGCTATTGGAATTTACTCAGGTGCGGTAACTAACACACCAGCACTAGGTGCAGGGCAACAGGTTTTAACCGAGCTTGGAATGACAGGCGTAACCAGCACAATGGGGAACTCCTATGCCATGGCGTATCCTTTCAGCATTTGCGGTATTTTGCTCTGTATGTGGCTGCTCTGCCTCTTCTTCCGCGTAAAAATTGATGAAGAAGCGCACAATTTTATCAAAGAGAGTGGGCAAGATAAAGAGACACTCGCCCCCCTTGTTGTGCAAGTCTCCAACCGCAATTTAGACGGCATCAATTTAACCGAAATCCCTGGATTTAATGAAGAAGATGTCGTTTGTTCACACCTTAAACGGGGCGAAGAAACCTTTGTGCCGAAAGCAGATAGCGAAGTGCGTTTAGGCGATGTCTTACATCTGGTTGGCGAAAGCATCTCGCTAAAAAAATTGGCTTAAAATCAGGCGGAAGCTTTGTTGATACACTCACCAACGGCTCAGGTTTAGAGTGGATGGGTTACGGCATTTTCATTACCCTTATCCCATTATTGATTGTCGGTGTGATTGCCCGTTGGTATGCAAAAATGAACTATCTCAGCCTTTGCGGTTTGCTTGCAGGTTCAATGACCGACCCGCCAGCACTTGCTTTCGCCAATGAAATGAAAGAAGAAAGCGGTGCTCAATCCCTTTCTTATGCCACCGTTTATCCGCTTGTGATGTTCTTACGGATCATCTCCCCGCAATTGATAGCAATATTGTTGTTTGTAGCGTGATTTATTAAATGAAAGCGGTCGATTTGTAAAACTATTTTGCAAATCAACCGCTTGTCTTTACGCAATTTTTCCCTTAAAACGCTCTATCCTTCACCACTCTCAACGGCTGCATATCACTATTGCCCATAATCACGCGGCTTGGATCAGAACGTAGGCAAGTGCCTCCATAGTGCCCACCGACGGTAAAGGTGCAAATTTGCAGGTGTTGTTCTTCCACTTTTGGCAAGCACCAAAGTTGTTGGTAGATGTTTTCTTGTTTGCCGAATTGCCCATCGGTGGTATCGAGTGTAGCGTTGTTTTCACCGATCAATTTCACGTTATCGCCACGGCGACCAGCAATCGGTTTTTGGGCATAGCCGTTTTTAATCAGATTCGGTGTGAGTTCAAAACTAGCTTCCAGTAAATAACGGTGATTTGGGAAGAGCGACCAAAGCACGGGCAAAATCGCTTTGTTGCTTGGAATAGCTGTCCAAAGTGGCTCATATACCAACACTTCTGGGCGAAGTAGCACGTCGATTAACCGCACTTTATCTTCGGGGTAACCTGTGCGAATCGGTGGGGCAACTTCCGTGCCTGTGGCATCTTCGCGGAGCTGTTCAAGCATTGTTTCCCACGCCCACGTTTTCCAAACGGTTTGCACTAAATTGTTTTCATCATCAATTAACTGACCGCGTTTGTCCCAATGTAGTCCTTCTGTGCCGTGAATAATTTTGGCTTGGAAACCCGCTTGCAACAAGGCTTCGCGCATAAACATCGCGTGGTAATCTTCCTCATCATCGTGATCTTGTAGAATGTGTACGAGCGAGCTGGCTTGGCTATGTTGCCAACAATCAGCTAAGGCATTGCGTAAGCCGTCCGCTGGGTTTTCACCTGCAAATTTTCCTGCATTTCCGACCGCTTGTTTAGCCCAACGGCTCATAATATAGCCTGCTTCGGCGTGGCAAGAAGCGGAATCGGCGTTGTATTCATAGACTTTCAGCCCACGTTCGCTCATACAAAAATCCAAACGTCCTGTGATGGTTTGATAACGGCGATTTTGCCAAGAGAGCCGCAGACGCGGCCAAAGCAATTTTGGGATGTTGAAATATTGCAACAAATTATCATCTTTCAGCACTTTATCGGTGGCATGCAGGTACATCAAATGCAGTTCGTTGGTGGCGTGAATCAGCTCTTGTTGGGCACTTTCAGACATAACAAAATAGCGATATTGGTCGGAATGACTCACTTTATGCCCGCCCATTGCTTTGATATAAGCTGCATCAAAAGGTGCATTTTCATTGAGCCATTTACCGTCAAATTGTCCGTGATTTTCCACGTGGCGAGCTTGAAGAGAAAGTGCGGTCGGTTTTGGGAAAGGTTGCGGCTCGGCAAATTCGGTATCATCGGTTTGAATCATCCAGCCGAGAATGTGAGTGTCGTTGAAAGTGTCGTGCAGAAGATAGCCTTGTTCGGAAACGCTCATCAGCAATTCACGCGTCCATTGCTGACCGCTTGGCAGACGCGAGTGAATCACATTTTGCTCCACAATACGAACCCGATCTTCCAGCACATCGGTAATAATCGCTACGTGCCCTGTGTGCTTAAACTCTCCCCCTTCCTGCCAAATTAACAATGCTCCCGCTTGTGGTTTGCGTTTACAGCCATTAGCGAACGCCTGCAGCGGTAACAAGGCATCGTTAACCACTTGGCGAAGAAAACGTAACGAGAAAATCTCATACGCCATCCCCACATCAGCAAACACCATGCCGTGATTGAGATATAAATAACGGCGGGCAAACTCCACGCACTGCCATTTGTAGCCCATATATTCCCGCCCGACATAGCTACGAAACGCCGCATCATTGGGAAACTCCTTTTCATCGGCAGTATTGTAATCCGACGAATAAATCGCGACTCCACCTGGGGCATAACCGAGCAAGCTACCAAAGGGATCGTGGGTGGTGATGTTAGGGGAACGGTCTGACATAAAAACTCCAAACAATAGAAATGATTGGAGTTAGTATAGATCTTTTATTTGCTTAAAAAAACTGCTTTACGCTGCTTTTTCCAACAAATTCACTCAAGCAGTATTAAGGGAAATTTCTAACTGAATTTTCAGGAAATATTCTTGAGATTCTACCAAACAGGTGTATTCTAATTTGAAATAATTTAGAGACACATAACCTATTTTGAAAAGATTATTTCAAATAACAGGCTTGAAATTTCACCACTTGAACAGTATAAAGTAATTACCTTTTCATCAATGATAGAGACTATTTATGTATTTATTAGTTGGTATTTTCGTCATTTTACTTATTGTAGCAATGTTAGTCATTGCACTTTTATTCCGCCGAGTAGTGAAAACTAACGAGGTGCATATTGTGCAATCAGGCGGTAAAACAACATCTTACGGTAAAGATACAGGTAATGGTAACGTTTACTATGCATTCCCCTCTTGGTTACCTGTCATTGGGGTAAGCACCATTGTGCTTCCTGTATCGGTGTTTTCCATCAAGATTGATAACTACGAAGCCTATGATTTAGAACGTTTGCCGTTTGTAGTGGACATCACCGCATTCTTCCGCGTGTCAGACTCTAATTTAGCGGCACAACGTGTATCAGATTTCCATGATATGAACATTCAGTTAGTGGATATTATTCAAGGTTCGGTGCGTTCAATCCTTTCTAGCCGTAACTTGAACGATATTTTACAAGTGCGTTCAGAATTGGGCGATGATTTTACCCAAGCGGTAAAAGAGCAGCTCAAAAGTTGGGGGATTGAACCAGTGAAAAATATTGAGTTAATGGATATTCGCGATAGTGGTTCTTCCAAAGTGATTTTCAACATTATGGAAATCAAAAAATCTTTTATTGAGAAAGAGAGCCGTGTAGAAGTCGCACGCAATCAAAAAGAAGCACAAATTGCCGAAATTGAAGCCAAAAAAGAAGCGGACGTCAAGCGTCAAGAGGCGGAAAAAGCCGTGGGTTTGAAAACCGTAGAAAATCAACGCGAGGTCGCTGTTTCTAACGAGCAAGCACAACAATTAGTGAAAGAGCAAGAGAAAATCACTAAAGAACGTGAAATGGAAGTTAAACGCGTGGCGGAAGTAAAACAAGCAGAAATCTTAAAAGATGTGGAAATCGTAAAAGCCGATCAAGAAAAACGCACCCAAGAAATTCGTGCCGAAGCAAACAAAAATGCGTTGATTATTAATTCTGAAGCAGAACGCCAACACCAAATTTTGGTGGCAGAAGGGGAAAAACAAAAAGCCTTCTTAGCCGCGGAAGCCTTGCTTGAAACGAAAGACAAAGAAGCCCAAGGTATTGCAAAGATTGGTGCAGCAGAAGCAGAAGCGAAACAAAAACTTGAAATTTCCTTGGTTTCAGGTCAAATTGAGTTAGCGAAAGAGATCGGTGGCAACGAGGGATACCAAAGCTACTTAATCAGTATTCGTCAAATTGAAGCAAACCAAGCCATCGGTATCGAACAAGCGAAAGCACTTTCAAATTCTGATATGAAATTCATCATTAACGATGAAAAAGTGGATAGCGGTATTCAGCGTGTGGGTGAACTATTCAGCTCCACAGGCGGCACAAAAATCGCAGCAACATTGGAGGGATTAAATCAATCAGAATTAGGAAAAGCGTTGATTGGGAAGTTTTTAGGCAATCAGAAATTAGATAACACATAATTTATAAAGGAGAAAGAAATGGCAGATCCGCAAATTAAATCCCCGATGGATTTCTGGGATTATCTTACCGTAATCATTTACCGCTCAGGCTTTGTCTTGGCGACACTTGCAATATTCTTGTTGCCTTATCAATCTGAAATAGCAATAAGAGGATTATTAATTGCGGGTACTATGCTTGCTTCATCTTTGCATTTGTACCTCAAACAATTTCGTCTTATTTTTCAATTTGCTGCATGGATAGGGTTACTTTGTTTCATTTTCAACCTGCCAATGATTGCATTGGGAGCAATGTTGCTTGTAATTGGAGGATTAAGTTATAAAGAATATTTCTGTTTTAGAATATTTGGTTTAAATGCTCAACCGATTTTTGTTGCTATACTTTGGTTTGCTTTTGTTTTTGAGCAAGCTTTGCTAGTGCGAATTTTCTCAATCATTATTGGCATTTTATTACTCATTCTGTCTATTCAAAAATGGCGAATGCCGCTGCACTTTGATATCGGAGACAAAACAAAATATCAGGTTTAGACTTGAGCATTCTATTAAGCGGTAAGATTTTACAAAAAAATTACAAAATCTTACCGCTTTTCTGTATAATTCACGCAAACGTTTGCTTTTTATTTTACTCAAAAGGATCAAAGACATGACCACAATCGGAACAGCGTTAAGACCGAATGCAACTAAAGTAATGATGTTAGGCTCAGGCGAATTAGGTAAAGAAGTCGTGATTGAACTTCAGCGTTTAGGTGTAGAAGTGATTGCAGTTGATCGCTATGAAAATGCACCTGCTCAGCAAGTGGCACATCGAGCATATACCATCTCAATGCTAGACGGACAGGTATTGCGTGCGTTGGTCGAAAAAGAAAAGCCTGATTTCATCGTTCCAGAAGTGGAAGCCATTGCGACTGATACCTTAGTGGAATTAGAAAACAAAGGCTATAACGTGATTCCAACAGCGAAAGCAACAAAACTAACAATGAACCGTGAAGGTATTCGCCGTTTAGCGGCTGAAGAATTAGGGTTAAAAACCTCGCCTTATCGTTTTGTAGATAATTTCGAGGCGTTCAAGCAAGCCATTGCAGAAATTGGCATTCCTTGCGTGGTCAAACCGATAATGTCTTCTTCTGGACACGGGCAATCGATTATTAAATCAACCGACCAAATTAAGCAAGCGTGGCAATATGCTCAAGAAGGTGGCCGTGCAGGTAGCGGGCGTGTGATTGTGGAAGGGTTTATTCAGTTTGATTATGAAATTACGCAGCTCACAGTTCGCCATATACACGGCACTTCATTCCTTGCCCCGATTGGGCATATTCAGAAAAATGGCGATTATCAAGAGTCTTGGCAGCCACAAGTCATGAGCGAAGCGGCTCAACGCAAAGCTCAAGAAGTAGCTGAAAAGATCACCTCAGCACTTGGCGGTCATGGTATTTTCGGCGTAGAACTTTTTGTTTGTGGCGATGAAATTATTTTCAATGAGGTCTCTCCTCGCCCACACGATACGGGTATAGTCACAATGGCTTCTCAAGCACTTTCCCAGTTCGCCTTACATGCTCGTGCGATTTTAGGCTTACCTATTCCAGAGATCTATCAAATTAGCCCAGCAGCCTCTAAAGCGATTGTGGTGGAAGGTAAATCAGATAATGTGACTTTCAGCAATCTCGATAAAGTGTTAGAAGAAATCGGCACAAATATTCGCTTATTTGGTAAAGGTAGCGTAGATGGTCACCGTCGTATGGGCGTGATTTTAGCTTGCGATGAGAATACTGAAAAAGCGAGAGAAAAAGCCTTGCGAGCTTACTATAAGTTAGACATTCAATTATAAAATTCAGGCGGAGTGTACTCCGCTTTCCCTTTTCATTCGTGAAAGATTTGCAAAAAAATGCTATATTTCACCCGCTTATTTTTATTTATTACGGAGAAATCTCAATGGAACTTAACGCTTTAACCGCCTTGTCCCCAATTGATGGTCGTTATCAAGACAAAGCGGCAGCCCTTCGCCCGATTTTTAGTGAATTTGGTCTATTAAAATATCGTGTTACAGTCGAAGTGCGTTGGTTGCAAAAATTAGCTACACATACACAAATTCAAGAAGTGCCAGCATTATCTGCAGAAGCAAGCAACTATCTTGATAGCATTGTGGCAAACTTTTCTATTGAAGATGCAAACCGTATCAAAACCATTGAACGCACCACCAACCACGATGTAAAAGCAGTGGAATACTTCTTAAAAGAGAAATGCGAAGCCTTGCCAGAGCTTTACAAAATCAACGAATTCATTCACTTTGCTTGCACTTCTGAAGACATCAATAATACCTCGCACGCGTTAATGCTTAAAACCGCACGTGAAGAAGTGTTATTGCCAGAGTGGAAAAAAGTGATTGATGCTCTGGTTGAACTTGCAGAGCGTTACAAAAACATTCCATTACTTTCTCGCACTCACGGTCAGCCAGCCAGCCCAACAACCATCGGTAAAGAGATGGCAAACGTCGCTTACCGCTTAAAACGCCAATATAAACAGCTCGAAAATTTAGAGATTTTGGCGAAAATCAATGGTGCTGTAGGTAACTACAACGCTCATTTATCAGCTTATCCAGATATTGACTGGCATACTTTCAGCCAAGAGTTCATCGAACAATCTTTAGAGGTAACTTGGAACCCGTACACTACTCAAATTGAACCACACGATTACATTGCAGAATTCTTTGACTGTGTCGCTCGTTTCAACACTATCGTGATCGACTTCGACCGAGATATGTGGGGCTACATTGCATTAAACCACTTCAAACAACGCACTATTGCGGGCGAAATTGGTTCTTCAACCATGCCTCACAAGGTAAACCCAATTGACTTCGAAAATTCCGAAGGTAACTTAGGCTTAGCAAATGCAATTATGAGCCATTTAGGTCAAAAATTACCAATCTCTCGCTGGCAACGAGACTTAACCGATTCAACCGTATTACGTAACTTAGGCGTCGGCTTAGGCTATGCATTAATTGCGTATGCTTCAACTTTAAAAGGCATCAGCAAATTAGAAGTAAATGAGCAGCACTTACGTGATGAATTAGATCAAAACTGGGAAGTATTAGCAGAACCAATCCAAACAGTAATGCGTCGCTACGGCATCGAAAAACCGTATGAGAAATTAAAAGAACTCACCCGCGGCAAACGTGTAACAGGCGAAGCAATGCGTAAGTTTATTGATAGCTTAAGCCTACCAGAAGCAGAAAAAGCTCGCTTAAAAGAGATGACACCTGAAAGCTATATTGGCTATGCGGTGGAGCTGGTTGAGAAACTTTAATAAGTAAAACTCTAGAAGAGAATTACCACTTAAAATTAGGACAAAGTAGTAGAGAAAAGAGGCAAAAGCCTCTTTTTCAACGATGATAAGGAGAAAGGAATAAAATTAGCTTTTCTATTTACTCGTCTAACCGTTTTAATATTTTATATCTGTAATACAATTTGTTTTGCCAATTCTCTCGCCAGTTTATCGATATGTAAAACATCATCAATGTCTTGAATATCAATTGGTGCTATATTTTCAATAACACTTCGATTCACATTTACAATATCCGTAAAACGGATCTGCTCATTTAAAAATGCATCAACAGCAATTTCATTTGCAGCATTCATTGCAGTAGTTGCATATTGCCCAGCAGAGAAAGCATCAATCGCTAATTTAAGATTTGGATAACGTTCAAAATCAGGCTCAATAAAGGTTAATTCTTTAAGTTTAAAAAAATCAAGTGGTGGTACACCCGCATTGATGCGATCAGGATACGCCATACTGTGTGCAATTGCCGTGCACATATCAGGACTTCCCATTTGAGCAATTACCGAACCATCAATATAACGAACCATCGAATGGATTATGGATTGCGGATGAATAATAATTTCCATCTCTTCTGCGGCTGCATTAAACAACCAACGTGCTTCAATATATTCCAAGCCTTTGTTCATCATTGTTGCACTATCAACAGAGATTTTTTTACCCATCGACCAGTTTGGATGAGCAACGGCTTGAGCTGGTGTAATCGCATCAAATTCATTTAATGGTTTAGTACGGAACGGGCCGCCTGAACCTGTTAAGATAATTTTGCTCACACCAAGCTCTGCAAGCGGGCAAAAACCGATCTTATTTTGTGCTTCCGCAGGCAAAGATTGGAAAATCGCATTATGTTCGCTATCAACAGGCAAGAGTTTTGCACCTGACTTTTTCGCTTCATCAATAAAAATCTGCCCACAAGTAACCAGCGATTCTTTATTTGCAAGTAATACACGTTTCCCCGCTTTAACGGCGGAAAGTGTAGGCAAAAGTCCCGCAGCCCCAACAATTGCAGCCATTACCATATCTACTTCAGGGTGAGAGGCAAGTTCACAAATTGCTTTTTGCCCAACTAATACTTCCGTTTTGATGTTAAGTGTTATGAGGTGAGCTTTGAGTTGTACGGCTGCATTTTCATCATCTAATGCCGCAAATTGAGGTTGGAATAATACGCATTGAGCTGCCATTAACTCCACATTTTTTCCGCCTACTAAAGCAAAAATTTGATAATCAGACGGATTATTTTGAATGACCGAAAGGGTGCTTTTGCCAATGGACCCTGTCGATCCTAGAATAACGATTTTTTTCATAGTAAGTTACCTTCAAGAAAAGACAGGGCATTTTAGCACAGATAAGATTAGTAATACCAATGACCATAATGTACCGCAGGGTAAATCGCAGGAACAGCAGGATAATAATTTACTTCTCTTTTACGTGTATCACTTTGATTCAGAGCTTCTTGCTGTACAGGGTGGTTTTTATCAACAGTATTTTTCGTATTAATACGTTGTTGATATGCTTGAACAGCTTGTGCATCCATTGGCACAGAGCTTTGTTGTTGAGGTAATGAACAAGCAGAAAGTGCCAAAATAGTACCAAATAACATTATGTTTTTCATTTTATATTCCTTTGGTAAATACTTATTAAATTAGTTAGAGGTATCAATCTCTTCAAATGATTTCACTAAATCATCAATCGCTTTCATTTGTGAAACAAAGGCTTCTAATTTAGAAAGCGGAAGTGCTGATGGACCATCACATTTTGCGTTGTTTGGATCTGGATGCGCTTCTAAGAAAAGCCCTGCTAAACCAATTGCCATACCCGCACGAGCAAGTTCTGTGACTTGATCGCGACGACCGCCAGAAGCTGCACCAAATGGATCACGGCATTGCAGTGAGTGAGTCACATCAAAAATCACAGGACAACCCTTAGAGACTTTCTTCATCATGTTGAAGCCAAGCATATCCACAACTAAATTGTCGTAACCGAAGTTCGTCCCACGGTCGCAAAGAATCACCTTGTCGTTACCACACTCTTCGATTTTCTCTACAATATTTCCCATCTGACCTGGGCTTAAGAATTGCGGTTTTTTCACGTTAATCACTGCTCCTGTACGCGCCATCGCTTCAACTAAGTCAGTTTGACGGGCTAAAAAAGCAGGTAACTGGATTACATCTACCACTTCGGCAACAGGTTGGCATTGGTAGATTTCATGCACATCGGTGATGATATTTACACCGAATGTGTCTTTTAATTCTTGGAAGATTTTTAAGCCTTCTTCCATACCTGGTCCACGGTAAGAGTGGATAGAAGAGCGGTTTGCTTTGTCAAATGAGGCTTTAAATACGTAAGGCACGCCCAATTTTTGCGTAACTTCTACATATTTTTCACACACACGCATCGCCATATCACGGCTTTCTAATACATTCATTCCACCAAACAAGGTGAATGGCTTGTTATTCGCAACTTCAACGTTGCCGACTTTTACGATTTTATCGGTCATTTTTTAGTCCTTACGGTAATAAAATAGGGAAAATTAGTGTAAAACTATCTCTTTGCCTTTTTGCTCAAGCTGCTTAATATCCATCTTTATCATCATCGCAGAAGGATCATCAGGGCATTGATCAACGAAATAGCTTAAATCTTCATAAGCTGCTTGGAAGCAATCCATCGTGGCAAAAATCATCCCACGATCACGAATTTCATACGGGTCATCAGGCGAGAAAATCAGGCGGAAGTTTATCATTTCTAGCACTTCTTGGAATTTTTTTTCTTTGGTTAATGCCATTTTAAAGAGCGTTTCGACCCGTTCTAATAGTTCAAACGGCTCAGCTCGACGAATTAAAACAGGTGTAACCAACACACCAACCATTGGTGGTTCACCATCTAGCCATTTTTCTAAATCTTCAATGCTTAAAAACTTACCATCTGCAGGGTTGATAAAAAGCGTTTCTTGGCGACCATCATAGTGAGTAATTTCCGCACGCAAAATGATTTGTGTAGGGAAATTCACCGCAAACAGCGGAATGCCACATTTCGCCGCTAAATAGAGCAAAATTGCCGCAAAAGAGACGGGCATTCCTTGCTTAGTTTGCAAAACTTTATGCAGCACCAAATTATCGCTGTTGAAATAGTCGGTGTAGCGATAAGAAAATTTCATTTGGCAATAAATCACATCTAGCAATTGATGCAATCTATCAAGCTCATTCTCGGCAGTAATGAGCTGTCTCACCTTGCGTACCAAAGCCGAAGTACGTGCACTACGTTGGCGAGGCGTTACACTTTCATCCACAATTCCACCAATTCGATCCATCTCTTCATACAAAAACGTCTGCAATTTTTCATCACTTATGGTGGTTTTCGGCGACTCCAGTTCTTGCAAAATTTCGTTAATAATATCGTCCATTTTGTCCTTCTTTTTTATTCTTTTTTACTTTTCTAGCTTTATTTCTCAGCCTTAGTAATACGATCTAAATTGGCATAATCTTGGAAAGTTTCAACCGCTTGCCAATGATTTTGGCGGAAAATATGTTGTACATCGCGCGCTTGTTGCCAACCGTGTTCTAAAAATAACGCCCCATTCGGCTTTAAATAAAGCGGTGCATTTTCGATAATCTTTTGCAAATCGCTCAAACCGTGATTATCTGCCACCAATGCGGTTAAAGGCTCAAACCGCACATCGCCAATCTGCAAATTTTCATCTTCCGCATCAATATAAGGCGGGTTACTTACGATCAAATCGAACTGCAGATTTCCTAATGTTGAAAACCAATCGCTTTGCTGAAAACGAGCATTTTCAATCTGCAACGTTTGGCGATTACTTTCCGCAAGTACTACCACTTCGGGCTTAAAATCGACACCTAATACTTGCACTTTCTGCTTTAATTCGGAAGCTAGTGCCAGTGCAATTGCCCCTGTCCCTGTCCCTAAATCTAAAATTTGCAAACTTTCTTGATTTTCCAACCGCTTGTTTGCCCAATCTAATGCGACTTCAACCAATCGTTCTGTATCTGGACGGGGAATCAAAGTATCAGACGAAACTTTTAATGGCAACGACCAAAACTCTTTTTCACCTAAAATATACGCCATTGGCTCTCCTTTTGTGCGACGTTCCAACATCTGATTTAGCTGATTTTGCTCTGCTTCATTCAGCTCTGTTTCTCCAAATGCAAAAATCGCAGAACGTGAGCGTTTTGTCACCGCTTGTAATAGCAAGTTCACATCTAATTTCGCATTCAGATAAGGATCTTGGCTTAATTTTTCGGTTAATAATTGGTTGGCATAAGTTAGCCAGTCGGAATAAGTCATATTAGATTTAGTCAATAAAGAATAATGCTAGGATAGCACACTCACGCCCAAATAAAAAACCTAGCTCGAGGCTAGGTTCTATTTATTGAAAAGACTACACTTCGGCAAGCTCAGTAAGCATCATTTCAAGTGAAAACATGGAAAATTACCAATAAGCACGAGCACCGATAACGGTTACGTTATCGCGAACACGGTTTGATTTGTTACCATTGGTGAAGTTTTTGATATGGTTACTCTGCCATTCTACGAACGCTTTAAATTTTAAGTTCATTGGTTTGAGGTAGTCGCTGAATAAGTAATATTCAGAACCAACCATAAACTGATTATTACGGCGTTTAGTATCATTTTGACCAGATACCGCATTCAATTTATTTTCTTTATACGCATACATTGTATACACGCTTAAATCGTCGGTTAATTTTTGTAATGCAACGGTACGTACTTCTTTCTCAATGCGTTTGTTACCCACATAGGTTTGATCTTTGGTTATACGACGCTCTAAATCTACACCTACAGTTGTTTTATCGTAAGTGTAAGCTAAGCCTAAAGCGTATGCGTTACGGTCATAAGTTGGGCGGTTAGCTTGTTCGAAACGATCACGAGCGAAACCAATACCTGTTTTTATGCTCTGTTTGCCGTCAATTTTATATTTATAGGTTGCACCTACACCCCAAATATCTTTTAGCTCATTGCTTAAATCTAAACCGTTTGCACCTCGTTGGCTATGACCTGAATAGAATGCCCCCACTTTTAAGCCTTCAACACCAGAGTAAGTATATTGTATTGCGTGGCGTGCTGCATAAGGTAATAAACCATCAGAAAGGCTTAATGTATTTGCTAAATCTGTTTGCTTTACTTCATCGGTAATGGTTGCCATATTACCGTAAGTTAACTCACCAAATGATTTGTGACCAAAACCGGCATAAAGGTAGCGGTCGTATAAGTGATCAAAACCGTGTTGTGATGAAGCTAAATCTTGGAAACGCCATTCCACACGCCCCAATGCATAGAAGCCTTCACCTAATTGTTGAGTTATTTTGAAGCCAAAACGTGAGCCATTGTCGCGAACCGCTTGATTTACGTGGTTGCGGGTAATGTTACCATTTACGGGTGAAGTTTTATTTGCAGTACTACGCCATTGCAAGCGTGCAGAACCAGTGAAATCAATTTGCGTGCCTGTTTCTTCTGCTTTATAAATTAAAGCAGATACATCATTTACTAAAAATGCACCTGCGAAAAGTGCTAATGCGGTTTTTTTCATTGTAAAATCCTTAGAGTAAAAAGGTGGAGCATTTTACTCCATATAAAACGTGCCATCTAGTTTATTTTACAATATAAAATAAATAAAAGTTATACAAACATAAGTAGTAAGTTTTTTTATTTTCGATATTTTATAAATGTAAAGTATATCTCTTCGACACTCCTTATCGAGGTGACAAATAGTTTTTAATATTTGATATAAAAGTATTGATCGTACCGCTCTTGACTTACAATAGCTTCATTTATAGTATGAACCAAGTCTCTGAGCCCTTTCAAAATGGAATCCACTATGTCAAAAACCATCATCATCAAATTCGGTACAAGCACTTTAACCCACGGAGGGAAAAGCCTTAGCCGCCCTTATATGTTGGAGTTAGTAAAACAAATTGCCGAGCTTCATAAATATCATCGTGTTATTGTCGTGACCTCTGGCGCGGCAGCGGCAGGGAGAGATTATTTAGGGCATCCAGAACTGCCAAAAACGCTTGCTTATAAACAGATGCTTGCTGCGGTTGGGCAAAGCCAGTTAATCCGCACTTGGGAAAATCTTTTTGATATTTATGGTATCAATATCGGGCAAATTCTCTTGACCCGTGCTGATATTGATGATCGCGAACGTTTCTTAAATGCTCGTGATACGCTCAATGCCTTGCTTGAACAAAAAATTATCCCTGTTATCAATGAAAATGACACCGTGGCAACCGAAGAGTTTAAAGTAGGCGATAACGATAATTTATCTGCTTTAGTGGCAATTTTAGCTCAAGCCGATCAGCTCTATTTATTAACCGACCAAGAAGGTTTATTTACAGCTGATCCACGTAAAGATCCAAATGCAACTTTACTTTCTGTGGTTGAAAAAATCACACCTGAAATTCGCCAAATTGCGGGCGGAAGCTCAACTGGGCTTGGCACTGGCGGAATGAGTACCAAAATTATTGCCGCTGATATTGCAACTCGTTCAGGCGTAGAAACCATTATAGCCTCTGGTTCACGTGAAAATGTGCTGGTCGATTTAGCCAATGGACAAGCGATTGGTAGTAAATTTCTGGTTCAATCCGACCGCTTGGAAGGGCGTAAGCAGTGGCTTTTTGCCGCCCCTCAAGTAGGAAGCATTGTAGTAGATAAAGGGGCAGAAACTGCATTATTGCAGCACAAATCGCTCTTACCTGTTGGGATTTTAGAAGTCAAAGGTGAGTTTGCTCGCGGTGAATTGGTGAAAGTATTCAACACCGAAGCGAAACCTCTGGCACTTGGCTTAGTTCGCTACGGTGATGAGGCTTTACGCCGTATTAAAGGACAAAAATCAGCTGAAATTGAACACTTGCTCGGCTATGAATTTGGTACGGTGGCAATTCATAGCGATGAAATGGTGGTTTATTAGGAAAACGTATGGAACTTGGATTTGATGTGATTGCAATGCTTTTTGGCGTTGCGACAGTTGCAGGTTTTATTGATGCGATTGCGGGCGGTGGTGGGTTATTAACTATTCCCGCTTTGCTTTCGACAGGCTTGCCGCCTGCCATTGCTTTAGGTACGAATAAATTGCAAGCGTGCGGTGGTTCGTTTTCAGCTTCGCTCTATTTTGTTCGCAAAAAAGCGGTCGATTTAAAACAGGTTGCACTGCTGATTTTACTGACATTTATCGGCGCCGCTCTTGGTACGATTGTGGTACAAAATATTGATGTGAATGCATTGAAAATCGGCTTGCCTTTTCTAATTTTTGCTATCGGCATCTATTTTTTATTTAGCCCAAACATTGGCGATCAAGATCGCAAACAACGCATCAGCTACTCGCTATTCGGCTTTACGGCGGGAATGGGATTAGGCTTTTACGATGGTGTTTTCGGACCTGCAGTCGGCTCATTTTACACACTCGCTTTCGTGCTTTTACTTGGTTTTAATCTCACCAAAGCGGTTGCTCACGCTAAAGTATTGAACTTTACCTCTAACTTCGCATCGCTACTTTTCTTCATTTTTGGCGGTGCCGTCGTATGGGAAATTGGCTTTATTATGCTTATTGGGCAATTTATCGGAGCAACATTGGGGGCGAGAATGGTGGTAACTAAAGGCAAAAAACTAATTCGCCCAATGTTAGTGACAATTTCGTTTATAATGGTCGCCAAAATGCTCTATGAACAAGGATTTTTTGGATAATGAACCAAGCAAAACGTATTGAAATTTTAACAAGATTGCGGAATGAAAACCCGCATCCTACCACTGAATTAAATTATTCCTCACCTTTTGAATTGTTGATCGCAGTCATTCTTTCTGCCCAAGCGACAGACAAAGGCGTGAACAAAGCAACAGATAAACTTTTCCCCGTTGCTAATACGCCTGAAGCGATTTTAGCCTTGGGCGTTGATGGCTTAAAAGAGTACATCAAAACCATTGGGCTATTTAATAGCAAGGCGGAAAATATCATCAAAACATGCCGTGATTTGATTGAAAAACATAACGGCATTGTGCCCGAAGATCGTGATGCGTTAGAAGCCCTTGCAGGTGTTGGGCGAAAAACCGCTAACGTGGTGTTGAATACCGCGTTTGGTCATCCAACCATTGCAGTTGATACGCATATTTTCCGTGTTTCGAACCGCACAGGTTTTGCTCCTGGGAAGAACGTGGTTGAGGTAGAGAAGAAACTACTGAAAGTTGTACCTGCTGAGTTTAAAGTTGATGTGCACCATTGGTTGATTTTGCATGGTCGCTACACCTGCATTGCCCGCAAACCCCGTTGTGGCTCGTGCATTATTGAAGATTTGTGTGAGTATAAAGAGAAGACGGATATTTAATAAATATCCTCATTTTAGATCTTTGTTTGAAGTTTCAAGATAAGCTTTTTTGAAATATCTAATCCCTATTGACTAAAAAATTAAAGGGCTGAATATTTGATATTCACCCCTTTCAACGTTCAATTAACAACCTATTTCGCAGAATATTTTCTTAAAATCGCATAAAGTTCATCTTTAATTTTCAATTTTTCTTTTTTAAGCGTTTCAACTTCCTGTTGAGTGGCGAATTCAATATTCGCTTCTTGGTTTTTAATTTTTTGATCGATTTCATTATGCTTATCAAATAAACGAGCGAAATGAGCATCTTCGTTTTTCAATTTAGTAATCAAATCACGATATTCAGGAAACATAGTAAACTCCTTAAATTAGATTATTAATAGATTTAATTTCATCCTACTCCTTTTGATTTAATTTTGTAGTGAAATCTCACAAATTTTTGAACTAGATCACAAAATTTTTACCCACTTCTACTACGACAAGCGGAAAATTTAACGGTATAATGTAAACTCAACTATTCAAGAGGCAACAAGAATGCGCTATAAAGCTCTCTTTACTTTGTTATTTACCCTATTAAGTGGCAATGCTCTGTCTGATTGGAAGAAAATCAATGATTTAGATTACACATGGGGTCCCTTTAAAATTTACAACATATCTCTTTTCACTGAAACGGGCGAATATCAACCCAATATTCGTCCACTTATGGTGAGCCTAAAATATGATAAGCCTGTGGATGGACGTGATTTTGCTATTTCTATCGCTCGCTCTTGGGCACATTTAGAAATAAAATTTCCCAATCAAGAGGCAATAATCGACCGCTTGCGTAGAACTTTGCCCGATTTAAAACCAGGCGATATACTCTATTATGTTGCGTTGACTGATCGTGGTTATTTTATCGTTAATAATCAAGTTATTGCAGATGAATTTGACAAAGCTACCAATGATGCCATTTTAGCTATCTGGCTTGATCCAAAAGTGGAGCTTAGCCGCAAATTGATTGTGAAGAAAACCAATGGTTCTCAGAATATTCATATTGCTGAGAATGCTCCTGAAGATTCGGATGAAATCAATGTCGTTTCACCATTGCTGGAAGAAAAAAATAGTAAGCCAAATCCTGAACTTTCAGATAAAACTGCCACAACGGAACAAGTGGTCGATCTTGAGTCAGAAAATGCACATGAAAAAGTGAAAATGCACAAACAACCAGTTGTTGGCATGCCTGATAAAGCCATTATTGAGCCAATGAAAGTGGAGCCAACGCCTGAAACTAAAACTGCACAAGCGGTTGAAAATGTAGCTGAAGTAACGACTGAAAAGTCAGAAAAGCAGCCAGCTCAAGATGCATCTAAAGCCCAGCAAGAAGAACCGAAAACAGAACCGAAATCGGAAAATAAGGTTGATCCTGAAAACCCAGAAATCGACATCCGTCCGATTGAAGATCCTATGCCTGAGAATATCAGAGCAAGTTAAATATTATGCCGACTGAATGGTCGGCTATTTTTTATCTACTATTTCTCCCTTGTAGGAAAAAATAATAAAAGAGACACTAAAATGCAACATCCAAAACTTACCTTCATAGGCACAGGCAATATGGCTTGGGCAATCATTCAAGGCTTATTAAAAAGCGGTTATCCTGTAAGCCAAATTATTGCTTGCAACAAAAGCAACCAAACCCGTCGCAATGAATTACAAGCGGTAGGAATTGCAACACAATTTACCAATCGTGAAGCAGTTGAGCAGGCTGAGGTTGTCGTCCTAGCTGTGAAGCCACAAATAATGGCGGAAGTTTGCACTGAATTTGCAGATATTGATTTTTCACAAAAAATCGTTATTTCGGTGGCAGCTGGCATTTCTATCGCTCGTCTTGAACAACTTTTACCGACCGCTAAAAACATCGTTCGCACTATGCCAAATACGCCTGCGTTAATTAGCGAAGGTTTAACGGGCTTATTTGCAAAATCGTCAGTGAATCCGACCGCTTGTCAATTGGCGGAGATGCTAATGTCTGCCATTGGGCAATGTCATTGGGTGGATGAAGAGCATAAAATCAATCAGATTATCGCACTTACAGGTTCAAGCCCCGCTTACTTTTTCCGCTTTATGGAAGCGATGCAACACTCCGCGGAAAAAATGGGTTTTTCTGCGGAAGATGCTCGCTTTTTAGTACAACAAGCCGCTCTTGGCTCGGCGAAATTAGTGCAAGCCAATCCCGATATTCCACTTTCACAGCTACGTGAAAATGTGACTTCAAAAGGTGGTACAACTGCAAAAGCGTTGGAAGTTTTCGAGCAACAACGTTTAGCAGAAACTGTTGAGCAAGCAATGCAAGCCGCTATTTCACGAGCTAACGAAATGGAGCAATTGTTATGATCACACTTTCCCCGTTTAAATGGGCATCTTTTAACTTTTTCGGCTTTTTTTGTGCTTATGGCGTAATGTTGCCATTCCTACCTGTTTGGCTCAAACATTATGGATATAGTGCAGAAATGATCGGTTTAATCGCCTCTGTGGGTTATATTTTCCGCTTTCTAGGGGGCTTACTCGCCTCACAACGGGTAAAACATGTCGATCATCTCATTCCAACCGCTCGCGGTTTAACTTGGCTGAATCTCGCTGTCATTCCGTTCATTTTCCTCTTTGCGGATAATATTTGGGTGCTTTTCCCGTTGTTAATGCTGTTTCACATATTCAATGCAGGGGCTATGCCAATCGCAGACAGTATCGCGTCCATCTGGCAGCAACAGGTGGGATTAGATTATGGTAAGTCTCGCTTGTTTGGTTCAATCGCCTTTGTGGTGGGCTCACTGAGTTGCGGTTATCTTGTCGGCTTTTTAGGCGCAGAATCAGTGCTCTTTATTTTCATGGGGTTTATGTTATTACTCGCTTTCGGGCAATCATTCAAGCCTTCAATTACGTTACAACAAAACAGCGAACATCACGCAACAAATTCGCCAAGTTCTTGGGAAATTTTCAAAGAACAGACCGCTTGCCGAATGCTAATTACCGTTTCGCTCATTTTAGGCTCGCATGCGGCATACTACACTTACAGCACGCTCTATTGGTCATCGCTTGGTATTTCAACAGAGATGATCAGCCTGCTTTGGGGCATTGCAGTGGTAGCGGAAATCTGTATGTTCTTTCTTGCTAAACGTTTTTTAGGCAAGGTAAAAATCCACTATTTAATGATGGTTGCCGCAGCAGTCACCATTTCTCGTTGGATTTTGCTGGCAAACATTACCGATCCAACATTGTTTATTTTTGAACAATGTTTGCATTCATTTAGTTTTGCCATGACGCATTTTGCGATGATTCGCTATATTTCTAGCCAAAAAGTAGAAAAAATCGCCAAGTTACAAGGGCTTTATTTTGGCTTATCAAACTGTGCTATTGTGGCAATTTTTACCTTTATTTCGGGCTTGCTCTATCAATATAGCCCTTCTTATATGTTTATTTTAATGGCAATTTTTGTTGTGCCAGCCTTTTTCCTTGTGCCAAAAAAATTTCCAAGCCTACTCGCTCATTAGCCAATTGGATAACATTTCCCGACCATATTCGGTAATAAAAGATTCGGGGTGAAACTGTACCCCGTAAATTGGCAGATTAGCATGTTTGAACGCCATTAACACCGCTTGATCGCAAATTGAGGTTGCAACAAGCGGTGTTTTTTCAAGAGAATTTTGCGAAATTGCCCATGAATGATAAAGCCCAATGTTGAAACTTTCAGGCAAACCATCAAACAGCGGATTCTCTTCAAGCTGGCTTAATGGGCGTTGTTGCCCGTGCCGAACTTCTGCAAGGTTATATAGCCCCCCACCAAAAAATTCCGCAATGGTTTGATGTCCCAAACAGACACCCAAAATAGATTTATGCTGAGAATAACGCGCTAACATCGCAAAATTATTCGGATAAGCTCTTGGGACATCAGGCCCTGGCGAAATCAGAATATGGCTAAAATTTTCCACTTCATCCAAATCCAATTCCTCACTAAAGATAATCTGCATTGGAATGTTGAGTTCACGACAAATCGGACGGAGGAGATCCACCAAATTAAAGGTAAAAGAATCGTGGTTGTCGATGATAAGTAATTTTTTCATGATTCCTCTTTCTCCACCAACAATTCCAATCTCGCCGTATCCAAATCATTCTGTATAAATTCGACTTGCGGCACATTTTGGCTGGCTTTAGTTGAAAGCTGTTGGAAACGTTCAACTTTACCAAGCAAACCTTGTCGCCCAACCAAAGCCGTGACTGTTTGATTGTACTGATTATTTACGGTATTTAGCGTGTTGCCAAGCTTACTCAAACGTTCAGCAATGGTACACACTTGGTTATAAATATCACCCGCTTTTTCGCTGATCTCACGAGCTTCGCTGTTACCTCGTTCAATTCGCCAAAGGTTTGCGACTGTGCGTAAAATCGGCATTAGCGTGGTGTACGAAACCAAAATCACATTACGTTCATAACCAAAGTTAAAGAGCTGCGGATCGTGCTTCATTGCCTCAATATAAGCAGGCTCAATCGGCACGAACATCAGCACAAAATCAGGACTTTTCACGCCTAAAAGTGAGCTATAATTTTTCTTGGAAAGCCCATCAATATGTGCCCGCAACGAGCGGCAGTGTTCATCGAGTGCTTGTAACACTTCAGTTTGATTTTCGGCACGAATTGCTTTGTCATATGCTACCAGCGAGACTTTGCTGTCGATAATTAAATGCTTGTTATCAGGCAAATGCAATACAAAGTCAGGAGCAAAACGCTTGCCCTCTTCATCGCGAAAATTTTCTTGAGCCACATAATGCTCATTTGCCAATAAACCCGCCGATTGCAACGCACTTTCTAGTTGCACTTCACCCCAGTTACCTGCGATTTTATTGTTGCCTTTCAAAGCAGTTGCCAAATTTTGTGCTTCTTCTGACATCGACACACCAATTTGTAACACTCGCTTGATCTCTGCTTCCAAGTTTGCCGTGCCTTTAAGCGACTCGCTATGTACTTCATTCACACGTTTTTGGAAGCCTTCGATTTGCTCTTTAAATGGTTTGAGTAATGCATCTAATGAGGATTGATTACTTTGAGCGAAAAGTTGGCTTTTTTCTTCTAAAATCTGTTGAGCCAGATGTTGAAATTCCACATTTAGCTGCTGTTTTACCTGCACAAAATTGCGTTGTTGCTCTTCAAAATTTGCCTGTTTTTCGTTTAAAGTCGTGCGTAATTCAGTTAGTTCATTTTGAGATTGAATGAATTGTCCATTCAAGCGTTGGCATTCTTGTTCTTTTTGGTTCAAATGTTGATGGCTAAAAGCAAGTTGTTCTTCCAAGCTCTCCACCTTTGCTTGTGTTGCCCCAATGCGTTCTTTCAACTCGTTGATGTAACTCTCTTGCTGATCTTCCAACTGAGCTGCTTGATCAATTTTCGCTTGCAAGCGGTGAATTTCGCTCTCTTTTTCACTAATACGATTTTCCGCATTTTCGGAGCGAACTTTATACTGCACAGCCCATTGTTCTACCTGTGATTTTTCAGTCGCAAGCTGTTCTGCCTTTTGCGAAAGTTGGGCAAGTTGAACTTTCTGTTCTGCCGCTTCGTTTGCTAAGCGAGAATGCAGAAAAAAGAGGGTAATGGAGAGAAAACTGAGTAAAATTAAGCCGATGTAGAGCCAGATTGGATCGATTGTCATAGGTACTAAATGTGGGGCGGACTCCAGTCCACCTGTTAAAGAAATGCAATGGCAGACTGGAAGTCTGCCCTACCAAATAAATGATGGAAAATTATAGATTTAACGCTTCACGTTGTGCTGCAACTAACTGGTTAATCCCTTGTTTTGCAAGGTCTAACAAACGCAATAATTCATCGTGTGAGAACGGTTCGCCTTCTGCAGTGCCTTGCACTTCAACCATTCTGCCATCTTCAACCATTACCACGTTCATATCGGTTTCCGCATTTGAATCTTCCACATATTCCAAATCACAAACCGCTTCGCCATCCACAATACCAACAGAAACCGCAGCGACTAAGCCTTTAAGTGGGCTGGTTTTAAGCGTACCATTTTCGATTAAGTGAGCAATGGCATCGTGTAGTGCTACACAAGCACCAGTGATAGATGCGGTGCGCGTGCCGCCATCGGCTTGAATCACATCGCAATCCACGGTAATAGTGCGTTCGCCAAGGGCTTTAAGATCGACCACAGTACGTAAAGAGCGCGCGATTAAACGTTGAATTTCCATCGTTCTGCCTGTTTGCTTGCCTTTTGCCGCTTCGCGTTGGGTGCGGGAATGGGTGGCACGTGGGAGCATGCCATATTCTGCCGTTACCCAGCCTTGTTGTTGCCCTTTTAAGAAACGCGGCACAGTTTCTTCAATAGTTGCATTGCAAAGCACTTTGGTTTCGCCAAATTCAATTAACACAGAGCCTTCAGCATATTTGGTGTAGTGACGGGTAATTTTTACAGGGCGGATTTGGTTTAATTCGCGATTATTTGGACGCATAGTTTTTCTTTCCTTCTACTAAAATTCTTGGCTATTTTACAGTACAATAAGCTAATTTTCATTATAAAACAGGACAATCAAGATGATTTATAGTATGACCGCCTTTGCTCATTTAGAAATTAAAAAAGAGTGGGGCAATGCAGTATGGGAAATTCGCTCTGTCAATCAACGCTTTTTAGAAACCTATTTCCGTCTGCCTGAAGTCTTCCGCCATTTAGAAATGGGCTTACGCGAACGCCTGCGTAACTTGCTTACCCGTGGGAAAGTAGAATGTAGCCTACGTGTAGAATTAGCACAAGCAAGCAACAATAAAATTGCATTAAATAATGATTATGCAGAACAAGTTATCGCTTCGCTTAAAACCTTGCAAAGCATTGCGGGAGAAGGAGAAATTAATTTGGTAGATGTGTTACGTTATCCAGGAGTGGTAGATACACAAAGCCAAGATTTAGACCAAATCGCCCAAGATTTATTAGCGGGTTTTGAACAGATTTTAGCTGACTTTATCGCAATGCGTGGGCGCGAAGGGGAGAATCTGCAGGCGATTATTCAACAGCGTTTAGACAGCATTACTGAGATTGCACAAAGCGTGCAACAGCAGATGCCAGAAGTGTTGCAATGGCAAAAAGATCGCCTGCAACAACGCTTTGAGGAGCTTAATCTACAACTTGATCCACAACGCTTAGAGCAAGAAATGGTACTCACCGCACAGCGTGTCGATGTGGCGGAAGAATTAGACCGCTTGCAATTGCACGTGAAAGAGACTAGCTCAATCCTTAAAAAAGGCGGTGCAGTAGGACGTAAATTAGACTTTATGATGCAAGAGCTCAATCGCGAGTCCAATACACTGGCTTCAAAATCAATCAACGCTGATATTACTAATTCTGCGGTGGAATTGAAAGTGCTTATTGAGCAAATGCGTGAGCAGATCCAAAATTTAGAATAGAACAAGGATTTTTTTAAGGATTTAAAATGAAATGTGAATGTAATCAAATTAGCAAAATCTATCCTGATCTTTGCGTATTACTTGAACAATATCGTTTGATTGAAATTGCTGGTGTGGATGCAGAAAAATATCTGCAAGGGCAATTAACTTGCGATGTAGCGAAGCTTGAAGTAGGCAGCCACACTCTGACTTGCCACTGTGATCCAAAAGGTAAAATGAGTGCCTTGTTCCGTTTATATCGAGCGAGCCAAGAGCAATTTTTTGCCATCATCCATCAAGATTTATTGCCTGAGGCTTTAACTCAGCTCAAAAAATATGCAGTGTTCTCGAAAGTGACTTTCACCGAATTAGATACCAAACTCTATGGTGTAACAAGCAGTGAGATCTTGGCAAAACTTCACGAAAATTCGACCGCTTTAGTGTTCCCACAAGGGCAAAAGCGTGCAATTGTGTGGGGTGAAAATTTAGAAATAAATGGTCCGGCTAAACTTTGGGATTTAATAGATATTCAAGACGGTTTGCCGATTTTACTTAAAGCGAACCAATTTGAACTTATTCCTCAAGCAGCAAATTTACAAGCGATCGAAAATGCGATTTCCTTTACCAAAGGTTGCTATATCGGGCAAGAAACCGTGGCAAGAGCAAAATATCGCGGTGCAAATAAACGTGCGATGTTTACGTTGGTTGGTCAAGTTGCAGGCGAAATTACCTTACCAGAAATTGCTTCTAGCATTGAAATGCAACTCGGTGAAAACTGGCGTGCAACAGGAACAATTCTTTCTGCTGTGCATTATCAAGATAAATTGTGTCTGCAAGTAGTAATGAACAAAGATGTAGAGCGAGAAGCAAATTTCCGTGTGAATGGCATTGCATTGCAGATTTGTGAATTGCCGTATTCGTTAGAAGAATAGTATAGGCATAGTAGACAAAGCAGAAGACACTTTCAAAAGTGTTGATGCCATTATCTTGACTCATACACATGAAGATCATTGGGTGAAATTGCCCAAAAAAACTGTACCTAAATCCATCAAAATTTTTGTGCAATATGAACGGGAATAGCAACCTACTCAAAGCACAAAGTTTTACTAATATAACCAGTTTATCGTTGGAAAAATCGATGGAGTTCAAAGGTATTATTTTAAATAAAACTGGCGGTTCTCACGGCACAACGGAAATGTACGCTACACCACAATTGACCGAGATTTTAGGTGAGGCGATGGGCGTAACATTCCAAGCGAAAGGCTATCCAACTGTTTACTTGATTGGTAACACAATTTGAGCTGTCGAAGTAAACAAAGCATTAATCGTTATAAATTAAAATAGCTTTTTTAAGTTTATATCTTTTCGACTTTCAAGTAGAATACCGCTCCTTTAGTTTTACAAAGTATAGTTCGTAAATTTTATGATTAGCGTGTTTGATATGTTTAAAGTAGGAATTGGTCCTTCCAGTTCTCATACTGTCGGTCCAATGAAAGCTGCAAAACAGTTTATTGATGAACTTATTGCTTGCAAATTATTAGGCAAAACTAACCGCTTAGAAGCTCATATTTATGGCTCGCTTTCGCTTACTGGCCGTGGGCATAACACTGACATTGCCGTAGTAATGGGCTTGATGGGATATTTGCCAGATAATGTGGATATTGAAAGCATTGAGCCAACGATTGAGCAAATCAAGCAAACCCATAAGCTCTATTTAGCTCAAGCAGATAGTTCAAACACGCATACCATTGATTTTGATTTCTACAAAGATATGCCGTTTCATTACGACTTTTTACCTCGTCACGAAAATGGGATGACGCTTAAAGCGTTCAATGCAGATGAGCTACTTTTCGAAAAAACATTTTATTCGATTGGTGGTGGGTTTATTGTCGATGATGAACATTTTGGTAAAACGGCTCAAAACGAAGTGCACGTACCTTTTCCTTATCAATATGCGGAAGACTTGTTAAAACATTGCCGTGAGCAAGGTTTACCGCTTTCTAGCCTAATGTGGAAAAATGAGTTGGCATTGCGTTCGAAAGGAGAAGTTGAACACTATCTTGCTCATATTTGGCAGACAATGGAAGCCTGTATTCAGCGTGGCTTGCACACTGAAGGCTTATTGCCAGGTTCGCTAAAAGTAGTTCGCCGAGCAGCCTCACTGCGTCGAAGTTTGGAAGCGAATAGTAAATTCAACCAAGATCCAATGCAAATTATCGACTGGGTTAATATGTTTGCCTTAGCGGTAAATGAAGAAAATGCAGCAGGTGGACGAGTAGTTACTGCACCTACGAATGGTGCTTGTGGCATTGTGCCTGCCGTGTTGGCTTATTATCAGCAATTTATCGCCCCACTTAACCAAGAAACCATAGAGCGTTATCTGTTAGCAACCAGTGCGATTGGCTCGTTATATAAAATGAATGCCTCAATTTCAGGGGCAGAAGTGGGGTGCCAAGGCGAAGTGGGTGTGGCTTGTTCAATGGCAGCAGCGGGCTTAACCGAAATTATGGGCGGTACACCAGATCAAGTTTGTATTGCAGCAGAAATTGCAATGGAACATAACCTAGGCTTAACTTGCGATCCTGTGGGCGGACAAGTGCAAGTGCCTTGTATTGAACGTAATGCGATTGCAGCGGTTAAAGCCATCAACGCCAGCCGAATGGCGTTACGCTTAACAACACAACCTCGAGTTACCTTAGATAAGGTTATTGAAACGATGTACGAAACGGGAAAAGATATGAACGCCAAATACCGTGAAACCTCAACAGGCGGCTTGGCAATTAAGATTTTGCCGTGTGATTAACCTAAATTAATAGCCCAAAGTCATAATTTACTTTGGGCTACTTTTATACTCTACTCCCCTTCAACAACTTTCGCATCCACGTGCGGTTTGGGTTTAAGGCTTGCCAAATATCTTCGCTGATTGGCACAGGCTCACCTACAATTAAGCTTGCCAACAATTCGCCCAATAACGGGGCTGAGGTTAAGCCCCGAGAAGCCAAGCCGTTAATCATATAGAGGTTGGTAAAATTTTCCGCCTTTTCGACCGCTTGTTTGCGGCGAAGCAAATTATACAAATTTGCATATTGAGCTTTTTGAGCCTCAAAATTCGGCACTGCCCCAACCATTGGAATACGATCTCGAAAGGCTGCTCGAATGCCAACTTTGGCGAGATTGCCTGATAAATCCAGCCCCTGTACCCAATCACAAGCGGTCACATTTTGCTGAAGTTTTGCAAGATTTTCTTGATGCTCTGCAAGGCTAAATTCGGTAGTCGCATTATCACGAATATGGCTTGCACCAATGCAATGCAAACCTTTTGAAGATCGCGGCGTTAAATAACCATCGTAACAAATCACACATTTGAGCGAAGATAACTTTTCAGTGGTCGGCACTTGGCTTACTTGCCCGCGAACAGAGTAAAGCGGAATGCCTTGAGCCTGTACGAATTCGTTAAAACTATGTCCATTGGCAAGCACTAGAACCTCATGCGAGAAAGTTTCGCCTGAATGTTGCCAGTGCCATTTTTCATTCTCCCATTGCGGAGCACAAACCTCGTGATTAAGCACAATACTCAGCCCCATTTTCTCTAATAAAGCAAAGCCGTTTTGCACCAATTGCACGGGCGAAAGCCAACCACCCTCTTGAATAAAGGCACCGCTATTTGGCACAGAAACACCTAATTTTTCGCTCAATTCTTCTGCAGAACAGAGTTGAAATAGGCTATCATCTTGCATGATTTCCGCCATTTTTGTTAACTTTTTGACCTGCTTTTCATCGTAGGCATAAAGTGCCACGCCTGTTAAAGCATGCTCAAAATCGACCGCTTGTTTAAGCCCATTCAAGCGTTGCAGAGCGTAATCAAAAGCGTGCACATAAAATCGCACATTGCGATCATCATCATCGCTTAATTGCGGATAAATAGCCCCTTGCAGATTACCCGAAGCATTGCGAGCAACCTGATCATCTTTGCAATAAAGCGTGACTTTTTTGCCCTTTTCAATCAGTGATAACGCCAAAAAGAGGCTTGCTACACCACCGCCAACGATCGCAATATCTTGGCAATGTTCAGCATTTTGCTGGTAAAAGTAAGGAAATTGTTGCGATTGGCTTTCAACTTCAGCATTTTTTGTGCCCCACAACATTTCTCGTTTTTTGCCGAAGCCTTTGCGTTTTTTCACCTCAAAACCGACCGCTTGCAATCCTCGTCTAACATTGCTTGAAGCCGTAAAAGTGGCAAAAGTGCCGCCCATACGTGTAGTGCGGAACATCTGCTGATAAAGCCCCTCATTCCACATTTCGGGGTTTTTATCGGGCGAAAAACCATCCAAAAACCAAGCATCTACAGCTTCGTCATATAAATCGCCCCATTGTGAAAGACTCTCTTGCATATCACCAAACCAAATATCAAGATAAATCTCACCGAAATGGTAACGCTGGCCGCCTACTTGGCGAGGTTTCCAACAAGCGGTTAAATTTGCTGAAAGTGTTGCAAATTGCGGATAATTTTCGTGAATTTGGCTTAATTGTGCGGAAGTTAACGGATATTTTTCAAATGAGAGAAAATACAAACGTTGCAGTTTATGTGTTGAGTTTTCCGCCCGAAATTGCTGAAATTTATCTGCTACCGCCATAAAATTTAAGCCCGTGCCAAAGCCTGTTTCGGCAATTACAAAACTTTCACGCTCATGTGAAAGCCAGCGTTCCCAAAGTTGATTACCCTCTTGGAAAACGTAGTAACTTTCTGCCAAGCCATCTTGGGTAGAAAAATAGATGTCGTCAAACTGCTCGGAAACGGGTGTGTTGTTTTCATTAAATGTGAGTTGAGAGAAGGTGAGTTTTTTCATATCTAGCTCCTAACAAGTGGAGATATTCCGTTTCTCATTGAAAGAGTGTTAATTATTTTATTATGCTACCGCTACATAATACCGAATTTTTCTATTCTGCCTAGAAAAATCAAAAGCTAACTTTTGAAATAAATTTAGGGACTAACGTAGATTAGCAAGTATGCTAGTCTATAAAAATGAAGATAACTCATTGTAAATTAAAGAAATCTATACAAAATAAGCTCCTTGAATTTTTTGTATTAGAAATTACAGCCCGGGTAGTGGCTGATTTACTCGGTATCCAAGCCAATTCAGCGATTTTATTTTACCGAAAAATTTGTGAAGTCATTAGCTATCATTTAGCCCTTAAAGCCGATGAGGTTTGTGATGGTCAAATTGAGTTTAATGAAAACTATTTTGTCGGTCATCGTAAAGGAAAACAAAGAGTTGCCGTATTCGGTTTGTTAAAGCGACAAGGAAAAGTATTTACGGTAGTGCTAGAAAATACCAGAATTGGTGTTTGAGTGGCTGAAGGAGGTGTAAGGATACACTGGCAGTAAGTGTATCTGGATTTTAGAATCCGACTGTGCTTACGCTGTTTTCAGGCAACCTAAAACCATGTCAGTTTTATCACACCTTGAAGCCACATGATTTTTCATTTCACCAACAACCGTCTCTGTCTCGCCAAATTCAAAGTAGCCAGCAACAACATAACCAAGCCGGAGGTTGAGGCAACGAGGAAATAGCCTAACAACAGTAAACGCTGTTCGGCAATGAACTGAAAACCGCAGCCCGTCTTGTATTTACTGAAAATCCAAGCACCGAAAATTAAAGTGGCGGTATTGGCGATTAACGAAAGCATCATAAAAAATCAGCTGGAACAGCGACAAATCGACTTTGCGTTAGTCACGCCGGACTTCCAAGCACCAGATATTCACGGAAAAAATTTGTATGATGAACGCTATATCTGTGCCGTTCGACACGATCACCCCATAGCCCAACAATCCCAACTGACCCTTGAGCAGTTTTGCCAGTTAGAGCAAGCCTTGATTTCCTATCATGGCGGCAGCTTCAGCGGTGTTACAGACAAAGCCCTGCAAGCGATGGGGCTACAAAAAATGTCAGCCTATCGGTACAAAACTTTATTGTCTTGCCTGAATTGCTGGAGCAAAGCGATTTACTGGTAGTTGTGCCTGAGCGCTTGATTATTCATTTTAATAATCTCAAACGCTTTGAGCCCCCTCTTAAAATTCAAGGTTTCACCAAAACATTGATTTGGCACGAACGGACACATAAAGATCCTGCCTATTGCTGGGTGAGAGAGCTGATTGAAAAGGCTTGTTTGGTTGAAGGAAAATAATGAATATTGATGCTACTGCTTAGTCGTAATAGGTAGCATCCCTTATAGTCTCAAATAGTATGGTAAGCAAATGTACTTTTAAAAATTAAAGTAAAAAGGCATAATGATGGCCTCATTTTTATAATTATTTATTTTAGGAGCAAAAGATGAAGATTTTATTATTGGATGGTGGTAAAAATTTCGGACATTCGCATGGTGAGTTAAATCACACACTTCACAAAAAAGCGAAAGAAGTTTTGACCGCACTTGGACACAATGTACAAG
>ENA-OWND01000191-OWND01000191.1-metagenome-genome-assembly--contig:-NODE-191-length-42190-cov-6.994613_pt1 | contig 42190 bp, 34 predicted proteins | sample MGYA00245342_ERZ651119 | MGnify/ENA primary metagenome ERZ651119 (study PRJEB26857, sample SAMEA4031756) | metagenome | biome: human; feature: oral; material: saliva | place: Philippines | collected 2014... | reverse complement strand
ACTTGCATGTGTTAAGCCTGTAGCTAGCGTTCATCCTGAGCCAGGATCAAACTCTTCATTGTAAATATGATATTTGTTTGTTTTCTGTTTTTGTCGCTCAGGTTCCTGTATCCCTTATTTTGTTTAGGAGTAGAATTTGACGGTACAATTCATTTTACCCGAAGCAACTTCTTTCCGCTTGGAAAAGAAAGCTTCATGATCGATTGTTCCTTGTACTTCTCTACAATCTGTTATGTAAGACTTTCAAAGATCACAGCAGCGCTTTCGCTGCCTCGTCGCTTTCAGAGCGTAACCCTCTCTTGCAAGAGCGTTGCTTCCCGATTGCGAGTGCAAAGGTAGGGCATTTCTCCATTCCCTGCAAGACTTCGGCGAAAAAAAATGCGAGAAAATTTCATTTGTGCCCATTTTGCTACTTCATAACATTGCAAAATCGGCAGTAAAGTCCATTTTTTCGCTCGATCCCCTCCCCATCTTTTTCACCCCGAAATCTCCGTTTTTCGCGATTGTCCCCGTTTCGAACCCGATTTCGGGCGATTTTTCGAGGAAACGCGCCCGTTTTTCGCCCTGTGAAGCCCACTTTTTTCTCGTCTTTCCTCGTTTTGGGTCCGACTTCGGACGATTTTTCGAGAGATCACGCTCGTTTTTTGCCCCGCGTAGTCCATTTTTTCTTGCTCTCCCCGTTTCAAATCCGATTTCAGGCGATTTTTCGAGGAACTACTCCCGTTTTTTGCCCCGCGTAGTCCATTTTTTTCTTGCTCTCCCCGCTTCAAATCCGATTTCGGGCGATTTTTTCGAGGGCTCGCCCCTCCCTTTTCCTTCGCACTCCTCTTTTCGCAGAACAAGACCCTCTTTCCGATTCGGGCTTTCCTCTTCACTCACCCCCTCCTCCACCTTCCTCTCCGGATCTACTCCCCTTCCGTCCCTCATTCCCCCTTTATCTTCGCCCCCTCCCCACTTTCTCTCGCATTCCTCCCCACTTTTCCAACTCTCTCCCCAATTAACGTAACAAACGCGCGCACCCTCGCGCATCACGCACGTATGCGTACGAGCGCACACACCCGCCCGTCAGGAGGTTTTCGTTTATTGCCTTCACGCCTTCACCCACTTCATGTAATTCACTGTACATCAACGCATTAGGTGTGAAGGCAAACAAGAAAAAGCCTTCACAAAACATGCAACCTACTCTCTATCAACAAATTAACAACAAACCCCGATTTCATCTGCCGTGAACCCCATCTATCGCCGCGGTGAACCTAAAAAAACTAAAGCCTTCACCCCTTACGACCTGTGCCACAACCATTTGCGGCATACGGGTGAAGGAGTGAAGACTAAAAACGAAAACCGCCTGACGCGCGCGCGTACGCGCGAGGGCAAAAGGGAGGGCAAAAAGGACGGAGGGATGCAAATGGAATCGAGGCCCTGTCCAGATACTGCAGGCCAAGGGTCCTCTTAACCCCATGATCGCCTCCGAGAAATTGTCTCGGAGGCGATCATCGCACGTTGAAAGTACAGAAAAATAGATTTGCCGATTATACCCAGGGGGACGACACACAATGGAGGTCGCAAGCAGTCCGTTGACTTGTAGCGTCCATCAGCGATCAATCAACGTCAATCAGCGCTTCATGAATTGTCGGATCTGCTTCAAGGGAATTCCGAAATTGAAGTTGTCTGATCCGTTTAATTTGGCAAAGTTGACGGCAACGAGGTTACCATCGGCATCGATGACAGGGCTACCGCTCGAACCTTGCACGGTGGCAATATCATACAACACCCTTTGTCCGTCGGGAAGTTGGGTCACCTTTCCGCTCGTCATCTGCGCTTGGATACCGGTACGCGTTTGCGCCAAATTCGGGCCGGCATTGTAGCCGATCATGTAAAGCGGTTGTCCCATCTCCAACGGGAGATCCTCGTCTTCAATGGTAAAGACTTTGGCGTCGCCGGGTGTTCTCCTGCTTTTCAACTGGATGAGCGCCAGATCTACGTCTTCGAGGTCGGAGGTTTTGATGACCACACAGGGATTTTTGCCCAAGAAGTCCTCGACGCCCGTCACGTGCGTGTCGTTGTAGGCGATGCCCAGTTCGCAAACCGAACTGATTCTCAGCGCTCGGGGATCGTCCAGTTCATTGAGTTGCTGAATAGCCTGATCGCATTGGTCATACTGGCTTTTCAGCTTGCTTTGTTCTTGTTCAATTTCGCGAATACGGGCGTCGTTCGAATAATATCCTTCCTCTACATCGTCATATTCCTCATTGTATGCATACTGCTCTTTGTTTTTCTCCAACTCGTCGAACTGGTCACTGAGTTGCTGCTTTTGAGACTCGTAGTACTGCTGTAAGGCGCGAATGAGGTTTCTGTAACCGGCCTTGATGTCATTTTCATCAATCGAGGGTTGTGCCACGTGGCGGTTGGTCATAATCGTACCGCTGTTGTCGACAAAGAAACCTGTGCCTGACATCCACGAGCAGTGGTTTCGGATCTCGTTGACGTCGAGCGTGACGTTCTCCAAATCTCCGTCTTTGTCCAAATCAGAAAAGAACATGGACTGGCCGTTGGGGAGTTTGATTTTGTAGTAGTACTTGTTGAGAATAAGGACTACCCCGCTTTTGTTCTCATCGAAGAGTTCGGCCTGCGTCAATTCACGTTTACAAGACGCGAACAAGAGCAAGAGTAAGGCGAATAGGGGGAGGAGACGTTTCATACTGTTGAATTAAAGACGGGTGTCAAGGTGTTCGTTGAAAGGAATTGAATGTTGCCGCAAAGATACAAAATATTCTATCCTCACCTCTATTATAGGATAAAAAATGAGGTCTATTTATCTCACCGACCGGCACACACCGCAATGCGCACTTTTTGGTCTGTCTCCCCCTCGTGATATGGTTGCTGACCAAAAGAACATCTTTCAAGCATCTCCCCAACTTACGTGAAGTGCTTCGACGCGCATCTCACGAATTGGGCGCACACTGCACACAATTGGGGGTCCGACCCAACGAAACACCGCGCCCCCGATAGCGATGGGAACGCGGTGACAGACAAAATCGGGGCAGGAACGGGGACGAAACCGTCACAGCACTCCTTGCCGCGGAGGGCAGTTCAATAACGGCGCATGGTGGTAGTTTCTTCCCGACCGATGCGGGCGGTAATGTCCGAAAAGAAAGCCCGAAGTCCTATTCTATAGGGCTTCGGGCTGGATTTTTCTGCCGTTTTGAAATTTACCGGACAGCAATAAAACAAAATCAAGTTAAGTATTTAATGACTGATTTGGGTAAAAAGCTTTGTCGGCCGAAGTTATCTATTTTTCCTTTCTCAAAGAGAAGGTCTAGACTAAATTCCGGTCTGGCAAAGAAGCTCCTGATTTTATCGCATAATCCACTTGGCTAGTTTTCCTTTAGCATCAAAGTAGAAACGGATATATTCCTTGTCGTTAGTTGCGTTATAATGGTAGTTGTTTCTTCCAAAACCATCATATTGTTTTTTCATGTCAAGCCACAGTAAGGAATACACCGTGTAATTCCCCTGTACTCCACGTTTTTGTAATTGTGCACCACCTAATTCGTCAGCATGCGCTTTGACCTCTGCAATGGTCATTCCTTTGTGGATGTCGTAATTCAGTCCATTTCCGTCGCCTGTCACCACTAGTACCCAACCTTCTTTCCCCTTTCCGAGCATGGCTAACGTTGCAGATCCATTTTGTACGGTGAAGCCTTGAGCTTGTGCGTCAGACACTGTCTGAAGACGTATATTCCGTCCAGAAAAGGAGTAATAAACATGCATACCGGTGGCCTTTTGTACGGTGTCAAATGTAGGTCCATCAGCCTTCACGATGATGGTATAACCAAGTTCCCCGAAAGGAATAACCTCAATTGTTGCCTTATCTGTTTTAGGGTCTACACCGGTAATATTTCCAGCAAGACTCAAGCCAAATAATGGCACTGTGCATGTAAATGCTCCTTGAACATAGTTTTCTCCATTGCACAGACGCAATGCACGTTGATATGGGTCATCGGTGCTTGACACATTTGTGGTTGAAGTTGATTTTTTAGTTGTAGTGATCTTTTGCGTCGATGCTTGCTTTCTCTTCTGTGCGTTAACACTTGATGCGATGGGTAACATTACAAGCGCTATCAGCAAAAACAATATTTTCTTCATGTTGTTAGTTTTGAGGGGTAACGGATTTTATTCCGATTCAGTTGGAGTTGTTCTAGTTACTCCTGATGGTTCAGCATTTTGACTGATGGTCTTCTAAAACGAAGTAAATCGCCGAATAATTTGCAATTTGAACTTTGTCGTAACTTTATGTAATAGTACTTTTATTGCTTAGACCTTGTTGAATATGACTAGACGATTAAAGAGTCTAAGGGAAAGTGTGTTACTTGTTTTGTAGGTCACTTGGACGGTTTCTGTTTTTCCGTTGTCCCATGTTACGTTGAGTTCATTGTTGCCAACTTTATATTTGCCCTTTTGGATAGCAATTTGTTCGTTGTCTTCTACCTTTAATTCAATATAACCATTGGTATTCAATGTAAGGGTGATGTTACCTTGTGAGTTCGTTCCATTGACTAATTGATTGAATTTCCATACACCGGCGTAAGGCGCGCGCAATGTTTCTTGTTGAACGTCTTCTGTATCGCAACTGGGAAATGCTGTGTTCGTAATCGTCAATGCAAGAAGCATTATGATCCCATAGAATATTTTCTTTATGCACATAACCTACTTTTGTATTAAGCGATTCAGCAGTACGATTCTTTCTTGTACAATACAATAGATTTGTTGTAACTGCCGGAATGCTGTTCTTGTTTTTATTGTGTGTATCTATTTTTGTCGCAATTCGTCATTCGAGATACCTTGCTGACAATAGAATTTTAGGGTGAAGACATCCACAAAGAGAGTTGTAGTGAATTATTTGCGTTTCACTACAATCTCTCTTCTTTCTTGCTACATATTTATGTGAAGATCGACAGGTGGACGTCTCTTGTTTTGTGATTACTTAGCTTTGCTAAGAGCTTTAAGATACTTAGCTTGAATGCGCAAGAATCTTGCTGTTTGTGCATTTGTCATCTCACTCTTCGCATTAGCTAGTTTCTTATCTAAACTAGTCATACTTTCAACAAGTCCCATGTAATCAGTGTAAACAGTCATGTCACCTGCTTCGAGTTTCTTTGCCATCGATACTAGTTTCTTTGTATATTCTTCATATTCATCGAGAACTGCATCGTAATCTTCTGAGCTGCTAGAAGAATTGTCTTCAGTGGCTTCCTCTGTGGCAGTTTCACTGCTGGCATCAGTGGTTTCAGTTGAAGGTTCAGTAGATTCTGATGAAGAAGAGAACTTTGATTGTTCACCACGTTCGAATGTACCTGTTACGGTGAATGTCTCCGCTTTCTCTCTAGTGGATTTGCTGATACCAAATGAACTTAGTACTACTTTCGTACTGTCACCATTTTGTAGATTTGCCAGTTTTTCTGAAGCCTCATTATCAAGTTCTCCTTCATCTAGGATGTTCCCATTTTTATCTAAGAAGGTTATTTTAAACTTGAGTTGGTAGTAGGTTGTGTCAGAGTCTGAGCCGTACTTCATAGAAGAGTGCCAAGGAGCAGGCAGTCCGTCTTTTACTTTTTTGAAGTCGATGGTAATATCACCATCTTCTGTAAAGGTGTATTCTTTGTCAACCACCTCGTAGTAGGTAGACAAGTCACCATCTAGTGATGTGCTTCCAGGTTTGATTGGAGCAGATCCCCCCTTGCAAGAAGCGAGGAAGATTGCCATGATGGCAATTAGGAAATACTTGATTTTGCTCATAATGTGAGTTGTTTGTGATAATTGAGAATTAGGAGAAGAAACCGAGATATACCCACCATAAAGCGTCACCTAATGCCACTGCTCCTAAAAAGCGTGTCATTGTCCCCTTTTTACGGAGATAGGGGACGAGGAATGTGATGAGAAAAAGAAGCAAAGAAGTTCCAATGGCAAAAGCTACAACACCAATGCGGCCGTCACCGTGTAAGAATTTGCTACTGATTGTCGCAAAAAATCCTAGCGTAGAGATGCCCAAAGCAACAACAAACCAAATTAGTGAAACTACAAAGCGAAGAATAAAACCACCAACTGTAGTTTTCTCTTCTTGGTCTTTGCCCATAACGCGATTTTCTGTGGCACTAATCGCTGTGCCTACGATATCGTCTAAATCCATAAGATGAATATTTAATTATGCCTACATCCTTTCAAGCGATTCGGCTGTTTCTTTGTTGTGATATTTGGGGTTAGATTAGTATAGTACATCCTCCTTGGCTTCTTTCAAGGCTCTTTTAATGAGTTTGTACGCAACAATTATAACAATAAGAGACGGCAGAGATACGAATAAGATGACCCCCTGTGCTCCGGTGAATATGCTGAAAATGAATACTAGTATAGCAACGGCTAACATAATTCCTCTCCAGCCTTTAAGAATCTCGAATGTTTGTTGGCGTATAGCTGCTTTGCGTTCTTGCTTTAGCGCCTTTAATTCCGCTGCAATTTTGTCGTGTTGTGCTTTAGGAATGCGGGTGAATTGCTTGTAATTCTTAGGCAATCGCTTGATCAAAGAAACAATCATATTGGTTGCTTGATTTAATGTAATTGTATCATTAGCAGCGCAAACCAATAATTTTTGATATATTTGGTCTGTTTTTTGTAGCCATACCTCTTCTTCGTCCCCGATAACACCGTCGTTGTCGTAAGCCGCTGCGGATGCCATGGAAAGAAGTTCTAGCAAATCCTCTTTTGTATTTGGAACGGCATATAACTTAATCATATTAAGTTTGGCTTGGCGATATTTTTTTTCTATCACCATCGCGTCTTTTTCGAGTGTTCGTACTAAGTCGTCTCGTTCCTCGTTCTGTCGGTCTTTACCTATAAGTTTACCAAAACCACCAGCATTATTATGCCTTTCTGATAAAGCCATTAGTTGTTTGTTCTTGGTCTCTTCGTGTGCTGTTAGTTCTCTTGCTTTTTCCATTTCCAATGCCTGAAGTTTTTCAAATAAGACATTGGTAGACTTTACAGCTTCAATGTTAGAGAATTCATGACCACACTCGCTACATGAACTCTGAAATCCGCTTACAGGAGCACCACAGTGAGGACACTTACGCACGTTTCCATGCTTTCCGGCGGGTTTGGGAGCAGCGGCAGCAGCAGCTTTCTTTGCTTCATGAAGCTTGGCTTCTAGAATCATCTCAAACTCATCGAGGTCTACGCCTGCAGCTTCTGCTTTCTTCATGAGCACAGCACGTTCTTTGGGAGTTAGTACACCATCTTCTAGGGCATACTGAATCAGTTGTTCTAATTCTGGGGTCAACATGTTATTGTTTTGTTTGAAATGATTATTTAGACTTCATCCATTCTCGAAAACTTATACAAGAAAGCAACGAAAAGGAGAAGTAAAGCACCATTGATTGTGATGAAATAAGGGAGTTCTAATTTTGCTATCGCAAAAACGATATGAATGATTTGGAAAGCTACAAAACAGAGTCCTGAGGCTACACGTATGTTGATGCCAACACGTGGTGCCTTATAGTCTAGCGCAATGAGAGGGACGAGTGAGGTTGCAAAACAGATGCCACTCTCAATGGTGATGGCCAGGACATATTCGTGTTCTGCAGCAAGGCTGTAAATCCAATAGGCGTCTAATGCAGAGAGCAAAATGCAGATAATCGTCAAAAAGATATTCCACTTCATTGTTTACTATGGATTGTTGGGGAGGGAAGGGGGAAGCAAGAGTAATAAATGATTGAGTTCAGGGATTTCTTTAATTGGTTTCCAACTACTCATTGAAGGCATCCAGGCTAGAGTGTTGCCGTTGACGAGTTGAGAATAATCTTTCATAAGAACTTCAACAGAGATGGGGCCAATTGGTTTCCCTTCTACTACTATGTAGCAGTTTGAAGTCGGTGATGGGGCTTTTGCTGAACTGGGCACTTGCATTTGCTGCATGGCTTGATTCATCACTTGAATCATGTGTTGGCTCAAAGCCATGCTCAAGCCGAACTCCATAAGTCGATCGGTGGTGCTAAGATGATTATCGCACATAATGTTCAAATTTATGGGTTATGATTTATCTGAATGAGAGTTTGGAACATTAAGGTGCCGGAGGAGGGGGAGGAGGACAGGAAGGAGCAAACAACGTGCTGAGTTCTTGTACATTTGCAGCTAATTCCCATTGGGCCATGCCTTGACGCCAAACATAGGTGTTGGAGTTGAATTGACCGGTTTGTGTCATTTGTTGCAATTGAGACATATTGAAAGGTCCCATTTGTTGTCCATTGACTGCAACCATAAACTCGACATTGGGAACGGGCGGTGGGGTATTCATGGACTGTTGGGCTTGTTGTCCCATTTGGTTCATCATACCTGCCATTTGTCCCCCCATGGCACCCCCCATCATCATACCAGTCATCATTCCGGCAGGATTCATTCCACCGCCATTGCCCATATTCATTTGACTCATCTGACCAAGATTGTCGGCTGCTGATTGAAGCACTTGGGTCTGTTGATTGAGAGCGTGTGCACCCATGAAATTGCTTTCGGTCTGGAGCTTTTGAGCGCGTTGGGCTTCTTCACGTTGAATGCGCATACTTTCAGCCAAGTTCTCTTTGTTGAGAGCTTGCATATCTTGCAGGTTCTGAATGTTCAAATCTGCTTGTGCTTGCATGGTCTTAGCGGTGATGCCACCTGTAAGACCTTTGACTTCTTGGTATGCTTCGGACTCTTTATCAATTTCGATTGCGCTGATGTCGATGTGCTTCATCTTCACCCCAAATTCATTGAGGCGATCTGCGAGTTTTGTTTCTAGAAGTTCGCTGATCTCATCAATTTTTCGCTCCATTTGCACAACGGGCATACCCAAGTCTGAAGGAACATTAGAAACAATGCTTTTCACTTTGCGTACCATTGTATCTTTGATTTGCTTCTTGAAAGCTTCTAAATCAAAATTCACAAGGCGGTTCAACTTGATGAAGTTTTTGTAGTCTTCAAGCGCAAAGGTGATAACGCCTCTTACAGCGACCGGAACAGGAAAGTCGGGCAAACGAGGATCCACCACATCAAAATAAGGAACGGCGAATTTAACTTGGTTGCTACCTTGTGTGTTGATGTAGTAGACTTCAGCCTGGAAAGGCGAATCTCCACCAAAGGCAAGTCCAACAATACTGCTCAATATGGGGAAGTTGGCCGTCTTGATGGTGTCGTCATAAGGACCTACGATAAAGTCTTGGGAAGTTCCGTCTTTTTGTTTATAGACAAACACGCAAACTTCACCATCTTTTACGCGCAGGCTACTGCCGTAGCGAATAGAGTTTTCGCGAGAAGTAGAATTAGCTTCTTGTCCTGCAGGACGCCATTTCCACACGAGGTAGTTTTCCTCGTCGCAGCGGATGACATTCATCAATCCTCCGCTTTTGCTTCCAAATCCGAAAAATCCCATAGCCTACTTCATTTTGAATTTATGGATATATTATTTTTGCATGTTTGTTTTTATCGCAGTGCAAATTTGCAGTTTTCTTTGTGATCCCGACTTGTCCATTTTAGTCCATATTGAAATCAAGTGAGAATTGTGGTATTTGGACTGGTTTGGACTAGATAGAGGGTGCAGAAACTTGCTGACTCTGGTGGTTGGGAGAGTGAAAGTAGCCAGAAAATGCACTTTGCAGTGAGAAGATGCAGAATAGTGTTGCAGAATTGCGAGCAATAGAGAACTACTTCCAAGGAAGAAGTTTTAGTACAAAACACTGATTCACGGGGCGAAGTTAGTTTTTTTTAGATACGACAAAATGAAAAGACAAAATCTTTGCGCTAGCGCTGCAATTTTGTCAATTTTGCCATCTCAAGCTGAGATGCCACTGGGTGAGTAACGGTTTGTAACCGAGGGAAGAAAGGGGGATAGATTTGTAGGTTTGAGGTATATTTTGTATCTTTGTGGATGGATGCAAGAATGTCGAATATGTTATTCGATTCTTGCATAATGACAACTCGTAGCTATAAAACGCATAAAATAGTATGTCTTCACTCCAAAAGTTGTGCCGTGAACTTGAAGCCACCGTTGGCAAACCTCTGAAAACGTCTAGGGATTTTAATCAACTGGCCCTAATGATTACAGAGCGTACGCGCCAACCTATTTCGCCAACTACGCTCAAACGCTTGTGGGGGTATCTTAATGAGGAGAGTAGTCCCAGACAATTCACGTTGGATCTCTTGGCGCGCTTTTTGGGGTATCGAGATTTCAATCATTTTGGTCAGCAGCAGGGAGTGGTGCAGAGTGGTTTTGTGGATGCAGCTGTGCTTTACGCAGACGAATTGTGTAAGGGAGAGAAAGTGTGCATCAGTTGGGCACCCAATCGCGAGTGTGTGCTGAACTATTTGGGAGAGCATAAGTTTGTGGTGGAGCGTGTGCTCAATTCTAAACTTGCGGTGGGTGACACGTTTGTGTGTGCCCAGTTTTTTCAAAAAGAATTGCTCATCGTTTCCGATCTCGTGCGTGGTGGAAAATTGATGGGAACTTATGCTATGGGAAAACAAGGTGGCGTGACGTGGATAAAACTCTAGAGAATAGAGTGTTAGAGCATTAGATCGCTGAGAGAAGGTGTGGGTTAATTACTTTTGTTTTTATTGTCAAGTTCGGCTTGTTTCGCTGCTTTTTTGCGTGCAGAGGATGCCTCATAGTATTTATTCAATTGCGCCATCCAGTGATTGCTGTGATGGTTCGTCGAATAAAGCATCAATTCAGCATAAATCGCGTTTTGAGTCGTTTCATCAAAAGGTTGTTTATAGGCAAACTTTTTGATTTTAGCATAATACGTGTCCAATACAGTGCCCATCTTTTTCTGTAGACGCATATATCCCTCATCGGTGTTCCAATCAGGGTCTTGCAACAAGGTTTGCATTTCCTTCGCATTGTCGTCAATGATGCGTTTTCCACGTTCCAATGCAGTTCGAGCAGCATTTCCCCAATACAACCCTGCATTCGGTGCTGTTTTAGAATCCGTGGTTTCTGCTGAAGGAGATTTCGCAGTGGAAGCGGAAGGCGAAGACGAGAAGGAAGGAGCAGATGATTGAGATGCAGAAGTAGGATTATGTTGCGAAACATCTTCGTTTTGCGGCGAATTGATTGTGTCTTTTCCTCCTATTTCTTTCTTTTCTCCAGTTCCCAGGATATTCCTTTCATTTTCAAGCGTTTTTGTAGCAGCGTTTTCAGTTGCAGACCATTCAGGAATTTCTTTGAGCACCCATCCTCCACCGAGCATGATGGTGCAGACGCCGAAGAGAACCACGGCAACCCGTCTCCAGAAAAACACTTTCTCTGCAAGAAGCAGTTTTTCAGCCACTTCCTCCACGTTTTGAAAGCGCGAATCGAGCGAAGCACAAGCACGCTGCACCACACCTTTCGACCATCTTCCAAGTCGAAAATCCTCGATGATGCGTCCTAAACTATAGATGTCGGCGCGCTGATAGTCGATAGTGGCTGAAGCCTCCACGGCTTCTACGGCTTCCACTTCCGGAGCTCTGTAACCCACCGTTCCAGCAGGCACTTTCATGTAGTCGAAACTGTCGGTATCTGAGAGTCCGAAGTCAATGAGTTTCACGTTGTTGCCTCGGTGAGTCACCATAACATTCGAGGGTTTCAAATCGCGGTGAGCCGTTTGGTGTTGATGCACATAGGCTAATGTTGTGATCAACTGGTGGAGCACTCTGAGTTTTTCTTTCTTCGAGTGCGGTTGTTTCAGCCATTCTCCGAGCGTCACCCCATCAATCCATTCCATCACGATGCTCAATCCCAGTTTGTCCACCTCCTCGATGCTTACCACATTGACGATGTTTGGATCTTGCAGCGACGCCATAATATCAAACTCTTTGCGGAGCATCGACACATAGGGTTCGGTGTTGCGCACCTTTTCCTCCAAACTTTTGAGCACCCACCAGCGACCATTGCGGCGCGCTCGAGAGATAATATTATATCCTCGTGCCGCAATGGTGCTGAAGTCGGTGAAAACGCCACTGGTTTCCACCACCTGTTGTTCCATAAATCCAGAAGTTGAGATGTTTTCTTGCATGATTTTTACGAATATACTAGGTGATTCGAACTTTAAAATACATCAGGAGCTCATCGTTGTTTTTTGCAATGAGTTATTGAATCCGATGCTGGAATCAATCTTTGGTTGCTCTGAATGAATTGTTCAGCAATATATTTAGCTCCCCAATTATTGAAGTGACAATGGTCAAATAACACAGCATGTCCATTCACTGTTAGGTTATTAGGAATCAGAGGTGTTAAGTCCACCCATCTAATATGTGGGAATAGTTTGCCTATTTTCTATCTGTTTATAGCAACTTTTGAGGTTACGTCGTTGTATATTTTCCCTCTTATCGGTGTCTCTTTGTTGCACAAAGGCAACAACCAGGGATGCGTACCTTCAAAATGGTAATGTCCTCGGCTTCGCGGAGGGCGGTTCAATAACGGCGCATGGTGGTGGTTTCCTCCCGACCGGTGCGAGCATTGACGAAAGTGACGGTGGCCTTGTTGCCGGGCAAGGAGAGGAGTCCGCGCGTGGTGGCCGTCGCCAAGTCGATGGTGTCGAAGCGCTGTCCGTTGAGCGCCACGATGCGGTCGCCTTGTTGGATGGGCAAGCTCTTGTTCCACACCACTCCGGCTACGATTTTACCGTCGAGGGTGGCCGTGGGAATCACTTCCCAGTCGGCAAGATAGACATCTGCGGAAGTTTTTCCGTCGTGGGGAAGGAAATAGAAGGTGCGGCGGCGGAAATCGATGGCGACATCACCATATTCGAGCAGGCGCGCGCCGATGCGCGAGTCATGTCCGCCGGTGGTGACGGCGGCGACGTTGCGAAAATCAAAACCTGCGACCTTGAAATGCGGAACTTTGACGCGGTGTTTGAGTGTGGGCAGTTCGATGCCCGAAGCCCCCATGGAGAGCGCTCCCATGGCCGAAGCCTGCGTGCGGAAGGCACTGCCGGCTTGCGACAACCGGGCGTAGTTGCGCACGGCGGGTTCGTAGAGGGCGTGCGCACCGAGGTCGAACATAACGGTGTCGACCACCGCTTTGTCGAGTCGCACCTCAATCAGCGGCACATAGGGATCGGGCAGGAGGGGCGTGGCGTGCGAGAAATCGAGTCCGAGGCTATCGGTGAGTGTGGTGAAGACAAAGGTGCGCGTGGCACGGCTGAGCTTGACGATGCCCATCTGCATGAGATTGTAGCCCAGGATGCCATCAATCCCAAAGCGCTCGGTGGGGCTCCCCTCGGGCCAGCACATGGCGGCGACGTTGCGGAAGTCGACACTGCCGAGTCGAAGGGAATCGAGCTGAGCCATGCGTGCTGTGACGGGGCGGCCGTTGGAATCTTGTCCGGTTTGTGCCTCACCGAGTGTGATGTGGGCACGGCGGGCAAAAGAGTAGCTCACGCAACAGGGGGCACCGGTGTCGAGGAGGAAGCGGCCACGGGTGCCATTGACGGTGACATCGACCATGAATTTGCCATTTTGCTCCACATAGGGGACGACGGCACGAAAACGCTGTGCAGTGCCGGCAACGGGCAGCAGGGCAATGAGCAGAAGGAGAAGACGGAAGATGCGCATAAGAGATGAATTGAAAGAAAAACAGCGGCCACTCCCCATGGGGCCAAAAGCGACACGGGGAGCGGCGTGAATGAAGTGGAGGACCGATCAGCGAGTGGGAACTTTCGCGATCTCATCGAGCAGGCGTTCGGTGGGATAGTAGCCCACGATGCTGCCTACTTTGGTGCCGTCGGGGTTAAGGATGAGCATGGTGGGGAAGGAATTGATGCCAAACTGTTTGGACACGGCCGGTCCTTCTCCCTTTTCCATGTCGATTTGGAGATTGACGAAACGAGCATTGAGCACTTTGCCCACTTCGGGCTGCGGGAAGACTTCGCGTGCCAGTTTCTTGCAGGGGCCGCACCAACTGGTGTAGCAATCCACGAAGACCTGTTTGCCTTCCTTGGCGGCTTTGGCGAGGGCATCTTTGAGCGAGAGCTGCTCGAAGTTCACTCCGTCGTGCTTCTCGAGTCGATCGGCGAGGAACCCGAGTCGCTTGCCGGCTTCGCCGGGGTTGCGGTTTGCCGCTTCTCGGAGATAGGCCACGACTTGCTTCGTCTGTTCGGCCGTCATGTCGGGAAAATCGAAGGTGAGTTCGTAGGACGGTCGATCGTAGCGGAAGGCATCGCCCTTGTCGCGCATGTAGTCGAGGAGTTCGGCGATGCGCTTCTCTCCGCGCAACTGCGCCAATTTGCAGGCGACATAAACGACGGAGGTGTCGGGGATATAGGCACGGCGAGCATCGATTTGCAGTCCGAGCACGGCATCGGCGTTGTAGGGCGTGGAACCGGCGGCGTAACCTGCGGCTTCGGCGTAGAAGAGGCTCTCTACAAAATCGTTGACCTTCTGTCCGTTGTTTTTCACGAACTCCTCTTTGTTGTCGAGCAGATTTTTGTAGAGCGGACTTTCGCGATCGGTGATGAGTTTGGAGACGACGAACCAGTTTTCGGACTTGGCGTAGTCTTTGGGTTTGAGTGTGGCCACGTATTCTTGCGCCACCTTGTCGAATTGTTCTTTGTAGTCAGCCAGATTAAGATCGTAGAGATAGGCGAGGAGCGTCTTTTTGTCGCGCTTACCTTTCTTATAGGCGGCTTCGAGTCCGGGGAGCGAGGTTTTGGGTGAGAGGGCACGCATGACATCCTCCTTGAATTCGGGCAATTTCTTACCGCCCACCATGCGCAGAAGGACGTTGCCATCGGCATCGAGCACGAGGAAGTGGGCAAAGCGGCGAATGTCGTAGCGCTTGGCGACGGCTGCGTTGGCGCGCTTGCTCACGTCGATGTAGAGGTTGACGAAATTGCGATTCATGTAGTCGGCAAACTCGGCATCGGAGAAGACGTATTTGTTCATGCCGTGGCAGGGAATGGCCCAATCTGCGAAGCAGTTGAAGAAAATGGGCTTTTTCTCGGCGCGGGCACGGGCCAGGGCCTCATCGAGCGTGTAGACATAGTTGAGTTTTACGTCGGCTTTGACGCGGTCGCCGTACATGCTGGGTTCGGGTTGTGCGACGACGGTCAAAGGAGCCAACGCGCCTGCAGAAAGACAGAGCGAAAAAAGGAGATGACGGAGAGACATATAGAAAATAGTCTATTCAAAAGGAGTTATCGGAAAAGAAAAACAGCAGATACTCGAAACCGCCGCAAATCTGCGGCTCCGAGTATCGGCCGAGGCGATGTGCCACGAGGAGTCTCACTTGAGATCCTTGACACAACGCACGCTGTAGAGTACGGGACGGTAGTTGTTGGCTACTCGACTGGTGCCACGCCACACTTTGGTGGTGAAATGATCGGAGAGTCGGACGTAGGCGGCCGGAATGGAGTCTTGCAACATGGTAGAGGTGGCGGTCCAGAAGTACCAGGCCTTGCCTTTGTTCTCGTAGAAGTTGCCTGCCTCGCGCTGGTAGAGGTTGCCACCGGTGCGGCGGGCGTCGAATCCGGTTTTTCCTCCCACGCTGAGCAAGGTGGCGAGTCCCTCGCCGCGCCAAGCCTCGTTACGCTCCACCTCACGAGCGGGCAAACCGAGTGTGCGTTCGAGCTGTTTCCAGTCCTCGTCGGTGGGCAGGCGCCATCCCTCGGGTGCTACGCGTTGTGCCGCCGCAAAGGTATAGAGAAATCCGTTTTTCGCCACATAACCGCCGTTTTCTTTTTCGGTCTTTTCGAAATTGGCCAGTCCTGCTTTGTGCCGGGCCTCAGGAAGTTCGGCGTATTTTAGGAGTCGCACGGTGAGCGTGTCGTCAAAGGCCGGGTTGAGGTACTTGATGTTCTCACGCACTTCGGCCACGGTCATGCGGCCGCGCTTGAGTTGCTTGAGGAAACCTTCGACCCAGGGCGCGATGGGAGTACCGTCGACTTCCCATCCGTTGTATTTCGGATCGTGGAAGAGATTATCGATCACCTCGATAATGGCGGCGTCGTCGGGCACGATTTTGGTGAGATCGACGGGACGTTCGTCCCAGGTGTAAGCACCGTCCAGGCTGTACCCGTTGGGCGCGTAGCGCAGATTTTCGGCCATCCAAAGTTGATTGCCGATGCGCACGGTGCGATAGACGTTGTTGTCGCGAGGGTCGGTGAAGTTCTCTCCGGGTTGCACCGCGGAGAGATTATATTGCGTCGCTTTCGGTTCGTCTTCGCCGCACGATGCCAGGCAGAGCGCTGCAGCGGAGAGGAGAGCGAAACAGAAAGGTTTGAAGATAGACATAACGATGGGGAGATGAATGGGTGAGATCACCCGGTTATTGTTCGTTCAGACGATTGTAGTCGAGGTTCACCCCGAGTTCGCCGGTGACGAAGCGGCGCAGGATTTCGTACTTGGCCATGACAACCGGGAGATGTCCGTAACGCTGACGGAACCCGCCGTCGCCCAACCAAAGCATGGCCTTGATGAAGTATTCGCGATCTTCATCGGCGTCACGAGGGGCGAATGAACCGGTTTGATTCCAACCGCGGATGAAGCCGAAGGCGCCGATCTCGTTGAGCATCTTGTTGCGAATCTCGATCGCTTCGTCCTCACTCTCGACTGTGGGCGCGCCGCTGCCGAGATCTTTGAGCAGCAGGGTGACCAAGTCCTCATGATTGAAGGGCGTGTAGGGCGGTTGGTCGTAAAGCGCATTGACCGAAAGGACGTAGCTCTTCTTTCCCATCTCGATCACGGTGGGGCAAGGCGAGGTCTCATTGAGTCGTTTCCAATCGAGGTCATACCATCCTTTTTGACTGCTGACATCGGCAAATTCTCCGCAGAGCTCGCGGTTGGCCTTGATGCGATCGCTGACCATGCTGTTGACGATTTGGGCGATTTGAGCCTTAATCGAATCAGGCTGGGTGATGTCTTTGACCTGTGCGAGCACCAGGGTGCGGAACCCGACGTGGTAGACGGGTTTCTCGACCTTGTTGGCCGACGAAACGGTGAGGGTGTCAGCCACCATGACCGAGAAGGGACGCATCTGGCGGCTGATCTTGGCCAGATAGGCATCGACGAACTGCAGTGCGCGGAGCTGCTCTTCGGGAGTGCGGAGGTAATTGTAGCGATATGCGACTCCTCGGCTGTAGCCGAAGAAGGTCCAATTGAGATCGACCGTCTCATAACGCCGCGACGCACTGTCGGCAGGCGTTGCGCCGCCGTGCACGGCCACGGTGTCGTTGAAATAGACGGGGACACCATATTTTTTATAGATTTCGTAGCGAGCATGCTGTACGGGGTCGGCAGCATTGTCCACCACTTGGAAATCGCGCTCAAAGGTGACAGCGGGTGTGATGCTCTCTTCGCTTTTGCAGGCGAAGAAAAGCAACGGCAGGAGAAGAAGCAGGAGCTGTTTCATGAACGATGTAGCTTAATGGGAAAATGAGTGATGAGGGCCGAGCTGGCATTAGGGAGCGGGGCTCGGCGTGGGATTGTCTTCGTCGTCGGTCGGGAGAACGGGCAGCGTTTTGGGCTGCTTCACCTCTTCGCGCTTGGGACGAATATTGTTGGGCATGGGCACCTTGTCAAATTCGATGACCGAGAGCGGGATAGAGAACGTGTGTGCAGGATCACCGGCGGGGAGCACGAAGGTGTGCGTGGTCAGGAAAGCATTGGAATTGGAGTAGGCATTGAAGACGTGCACGATGCTTTTCTGCTGCGGGCGCGTGGCATTCACAGCATAGCGGCGCAGATCGAACCAGCGTTGTCCTTCGAAGCAGAATTCGCGGCGACGTTCTGCACGAATCTCCTCGACCAGTGCCGCTCCGGTGAGCGGCGTGGGCGTGTAGTCGGCGATGCGTCGCTGCTGCAAGCGGGCCAACGTGGCAGATGCCTCCGCATCTTTGCCCTGCATGGCCTGCGCCTCAGCCAAGTTCAGGTAAGCCTCCGATGCACGCAGCAAGAAGCCGTCGGAGATGTGGTTCTCGCCCGTGACACGCTCATATTTATTGGAGAGCGAGATACTGTCGGACAGGCCGTTGACGGAGAAGAAGACTTGTTTGCGCACGTCGGTGTCGACATAGGAGTCATACAAATCGCGCGTAACGCAGAAATCTCCCGGTGCACCGGTGAGCGACGTCCCTTTGTCTTGCGCGGCCACATAGTTGGCACCTTGCGAGAAGAGGACTTCGGGGTTATTGCGGGTGAGGAAAGGCTTTCCCATCTGGAAATCGGTGAGTGCTGCCAGCTTCACGCGCGGACTTTCCACCACGCGGCGTGCGGCTTGCTCCGCCTCAGCCCAACGCTGCATGTACAACAAGGTGCGGCTGAGCAAGACACCCGCGGCTTCGGCCGACGCCCGGTGCAAACGATAGCGATCGGGTTGGGGCGAGAGCGTGAGCTGTTCGACTGCCAAGTTCAAGTCGGCAACGATCTGCGCATAAACTTGTCCTGTGGTGGCACGTTCGAATTGGGTCGGTTTGTCCTTGTCGTGCTCCACATGCGGTGTGAGCTTGAGGGGCACGCAGAGATCGGTCGCGGCCGAATCTGGACGATAGGCTTTTCCGTAGAGATTGGCGAGTGCCAAATAGAACTGGGCGCGGGCAAAATGTGCTTCGCCCTTCACTCGGTGATAGAGTGCTTCGTCCTCTTTGGTGGCGTGCGGCATCTCGTCGATGATGTCAATGATGTTGTTGGCGTGACTGATGCGCGAATAGAGTGTTTTCCACGTCGCATCGTCCCCCGCCTTGTTGGTCGCTCCGTAATTGTAGCGCACATCCTGCTGCCAAGTGAAGTAACCGTAGAGCGGTGCGAGGGTATGCGTCCAAGCCGTGTTGGCAATGTTGCCTTGTTGGGAGGTTCCGGTGGTGTTGATGTCGTCGTCGAGTGCATTGACGAAGCCATAAACTCCCGCGTTCATGCCTTTGTCGACTTCGTGGCTGCGAAGATACACATCTCCGATGAGCAATTCGTTGAGATCGGTGACGCTTTTGGCCACGACGAGATCTTGCGAATATTGGTCGAGGAAATCGTTGCAGCTCACCGTGGTGAGTGCGAGCAATCCGAGGCCGAGAGAAAAGATATACTGTTTCATGAGTCGTGGCGATTAGAAAGTGATGCGCAACCCGAGGGTGTAGGACGGGCGGAGCGAGAGAGCTGTTTGGAGCGAGAAGCCATTTTGGGTGGGATCCTGCCCTTTGAGTTCCGACGATTTGACGGTGAAGAGGTTCGTGACCGAGAAATCGAGCGCGAGGTTGGAGAAGGGCATTTTCTTCAGTTGTCGCTGCGAGAACTGGTAGCGGAACGTGACGTTCGAAAGGCGGAGATAACTTCCCGACACCACGCGCACGTCGGCGTTGTCGTACATCGACCAATAGTTATCGGCGAAAGATTTGAAGCCTTTGAGTTCGCTGTTCGACGAGTTGCTCCAGTGGTAGCGATTGCGCTGGTACTCCGGATCGCTGGGACTGATGAGCGAGGGATAGTCGGTGTGGCGCTCATCGCCGGGTCGACGCCAACGGTCCACAAATTCCTTGCGCACATTGTTTTCCGACGAAACCCCGTCGAGAATATCCTTATAGAGCGCGAATTTACGGATCTTATTGCCAAGTGCATAGTTGAAGCTGGCGGCCAACGAGAGCTGTTTGTAGCGCACGGTGGTGTAGAACGATCCGCTGAGATTGGGTTCGCGGCTTCCGCTACGTGCCATGAGGAGCTGCATGATGCGGTCGAGCGTTTTGCCCTCGAGCAGATGCTGGCGATCCTTGTAGTCATCGAAGAGCGGCAGTCCGTTGGTCGGATCGAGTCCGAGGAAGCGATAGCTGTAGAAGGTGCCGATGCTCTGTCCGTCGATCACAGCCGTGCCGTTGAGATAGTCGTTGAGCGTGTAGTCGTTGACGGATTTCGTTTCAATGCGGTTGTGCACCACCGAGTAGTTCGACGAAATCATCCACGACCAATCGCGCGTTTTGATGGGATAGGCTGTGAGGTTGATGCTGAAGCCCTTGTTGTAGAGGTCGCTGCCGTTCATCACGTAGTTGTCCACGCCGTTGACCGACGAAACCGGGGTATTGTTGAAGGCGTCGTGCGTGTGTTTGTAGTAAGCTTCGACGCCGAGCGACACGCGATAGTCGAAGAGCGCCAGGTCGAAACCGGCATTGAATTGGTCTGTTTGCTCCCAACGCAGATTGGGGTTGGGGAGTGCAAAGACGCGTGCCACGTTCTCGCCGTAGTACGTATCGACACTTTCCTGTCGGAGAAGCAGGTTAGGCGTCTGGTTGTCGACCATGTTGCCCGTCTTACCATAGGAGGTGCGGAAACGCAGGTCGCTCACCACGTCATAGCGGCGGAGTGCCAGCTCTTTGAGGTTGAGCATTCCCGAAGCCGACCACACGGGCAAAAACTTCTCGTTGCTGCGCGAACCAAACTTGTTCGACGCGTCGAAACGCGTGTTGGCGCTGAGCGACAAGAGACTGCCGTAAGAATAGGAAAGAATGGCGTAGCCGCTGAGACGATGCGTTTTGTCGGCCTTGATCGAAGGGGTGTTGCTCGCCAGCCACTTCGCGTAGTAGGGAAACTTCTGCACCTCCTCGGCCGTCATGTTCACATATTTCAGTCCGCGATCCTTATAAAAACCGCGCGTGTTGGTGCTAAACCCGTCGGTGTTCGACGTGTTCATTTCGTAACCCAGCGAGGCGCTCACCAGGTGCTTCTTGTCCGCTCCGAGTGCGTGACGCAAGTTGGCCTGTGCGCGCAAGGTGAAGTTCTCGCTCACATTGCGTCCCGAATTATACACCCCACCGTAGGGCAAGTCGCTTTTTCCGTACTGCCCGGGGATGGGATCCACGCCGTATTCACTGTTGCGCAGCTGCGCTACGTAGTTCGATTTCTCGCCAAACCACGTGTCGTTGTCGCTCGTGTTGCGCTGATAGGAGGTGGTGAGGGTGAAATCGAGGAGTTGACGGAAGCGATAGGTGAGATCGAGCGCAGCCATGATGCCGTTCGAGGAGTAGTTTTTCTCCGTATTGTCGATCTCGTTGAGAATATTGTAGCGGTATTTGTATTGTCCGTCCTTGTCGGTGCCCACGTTGTAGGCGTGGCGCTGATAGTAGTAGTACGATCCGTCGTTGTTGAAGGCGGGCAGCGCACGGGTGGTGCCGTAAGCGTAGCCCAGCGGATCAATTTCACCGGGGAGCTGCTCTTTCTTCTGCACATTGGCGTTGAGTCGCACATTGGCCTGGATCACTTTGGCAATGCGCGTCTGCATGTTGAGTGAAGCCGTGTAGCGATCGTTGCGATGACGGAGCTGTACCCCCTCTTCTTTGTTGTAGCCGAGCGAAGCATAGTAGCGCGCGGTCTCACTTCCGCCCGAAAGCGAAATGGTGTGGTTGTGGTTGAACGTGTCGTGGGTCAACAGTCCGAACCAATCCGTGTTGGCCGTCTCGGCCTGACGCGCCTCAGCCACAAAGGTGTCATAATCAATCTGTCCCGTGACGTAGCGGTGATAAGCTCCCTCATATCCCACCATGGTCATGTTGTTGGGGAAGGCATAGTGGAGGTTCACCAGGTCTTGTCCGAAGCGCACGCGCTCCTGCGAGTTCATCAGATTGATATTGCTGTCGGTATATCGCGGACGAGCGGTGTATTTGAACTGCGCATTGTAGGTGATGCGGGGCGGTCCCGGCTCACCCTTCTTTGTTGTCACGACAATCACACCGTTGGCCGCACGGGTTCCGTAGAGCGCAGTGGCGGCGGCATCCTTAAGTACGTCGACTCGCTCGATGTCTTGGGGGTTGAGTCCCGAGATGGCGTTACCGATGTAGTTGATGTAGTCGGGGTCGTTGAGCTGTTCGTTAGTCACATCGACAGGATCCGACAAGGGAATTCCGTCGAGCACCCACAGCGGTTCTCGATTGCCGATGAGGGTCGACGTACCGCGAATGCGCATGCGCGCCGTCGCACCGACCTCACCGGAGTTCTGCATGAACACCATGTCGGGCACGCGCCCTTCGAGTGCCTGTTCGAGACTTGTCATGCCGGGCATGAGGATCTCGTCCATTTTGAGCGAGGTGATCGAGCTGGTTTTCTCGCGTGTGCTGATCGTACCGTAGCCCGTGACCACCGCTTCGCCCAAGCTCTTAGAATTGTCCTCGAGCATGAAATCATAGTGCATCACGCCGGCTTTCATTCCCTTCACCTGGCGTTGCATACCAATGTAGGACACAGCTACGCTCAGCCCTGCGGTGCTCTGTCCTGCGGGGAGATTGATCACATACTTACCGGTCTCGTCCGTTTGAACGGTCCAGGTCTTTTTGCCTTGCTTCACTCGCACATAGGCGCCCACGAGCGGATCGCCTTGTTTGTTGAAGACCATGCCCGTGAGCTGGTTGGCTTGGGGAGTCGTGGGCTGTTGAGCCGCTGCGGGGAGCGCAAAACTCAGCGCCGCACTCATCAGAAGACTCCCGACTAGCACTTTCGGGTGAGCTGATTTCCTCATGTATCGATGGTTTAGGGTGTTTTTATTTAAGAAAACCGCAAGATAAACAGCGGAGCGATGGCATATTCCCAAAGAATACACAGGATATTCAATTCGAAACGCAACGCCCACTGCAAAAATACAGACTTCATGACAATCCGCCAATGTTTTACTTGTTTTTCTACGGCATAATCTTTTCCTTTGTCTCGTTTTCGACTCGATATAATTACGAAATCATCAATTTCACTTGCCCTTCGTATGCAAATGCAGACATAATAACCAAAGAACGCCCGACCTTCGCAAAAAAGATCGAGCGTTCTGCTTCTCGGCGGCGTACCGGTTCGCCTCCCCTGCGCGATGACGCGCTGCACATCGGGAGGAAAGGAGGAAAAGCCCCCGTGAAATCTGAAAAAACGGGAGGCTTTCGTCGCTCCCTTCCCGTTTAATGCGCGGGCAGTTCCAACAGCCGGCGCACCAACGGGAGCACCACGGCCGAAACCACCGCGCCGTTCAACGAGTGCTCCCCGTCGAACACCACCAAATGTTCCTTACCATAGTATTTGGCGAAATCCTTCTGGTGATTCACCCGCTTATCGTGCTCTCCGAACAAGCCCCACACGCGCGCCTTCTCGGCGGCGTCGACGCCCTTGAAGAGTTGTTTTTCCAACTCACGGAATTGGTCGATCATCGTGCGATCCACCTTGAAATCTTTGGCGCCGTCCTCGCGTTTGTTGTAAAATTCGCGATGCCCCATGCCGTCAAACGTCAGCCGCTTCGCCATGGAGAAAGCAGGATTGATGAGCACACGGGGAATGCCTCGCAACATTTCGCCGTAGAGTCCGCCCATCGACGCGGTGACAATGAGATCAGGCTTTTCGTCGGCCACCAGTTGTCGGAGAAACGGCATCGCCTCAGCCGGCATGACAGGGATGTCAGGTGCCACCACCGTCACGTCGTCGGCATAGAGTTGGTCGCGCAGCATGATCGCCGTGCCGTTGTGCCCACTCGAGGCAAAACCGTGGAGAAAGAGTATTTTTTTCATCGTGTTCGTCTTGTTGTCGCAACCCGCCCGTGCGGGTCTTTGCGCGAAGTTATGCACTTCCGGCCGGGCACGCAAGGCCGAGCACACAAAAATGCCCCGCACGACAAAGGCGCACCCTTCCTCTCGGAAGCATGCGCCTTCTTCATGGGTCACCTTTTCGGCAAAGGCAACACGCGTTGTCGTCGGTCAACAATATAACCCTGTGATACAACCATCGGCCGGGCGATCAAAACGACAAACGCACCCCGGCAAAGTAACTGCGCGGCGCCATCGGTCCGTAGATGTAGGCCGAGTCGCGGAGGTATCCGCGATCGAAATCATCTTGGTAGGCGTCGAAGAGATTCTGCACCCCGGCATAGAGCTGCGCCTTATAATAATGGCGTATGGGAAGGGTGTATTGCACCTTGAGTCCGCACTCGAAGAAAACGGGTGTCTTGAACGTGCGCGGTCCGAGCACCGTCACATTGTCCTGTCCCTCGCCGCTGAGCACACGCTCGCGATGCACCGTGGCCGACGGCCGACCTTCGAACTCGGCGAGTCCGGTGGGTTTCGACAGATCGTCCTCCCCGTTGGCATCTTTGGCATAGTCGGTGGGAATCTCGTGACCGGTCAACATCGAACCGGTGAAATTACCGGTGAGCGACACGTCGAGATGCTTCATCGGGGTGAAGGTCGAAACGAAATAACCGTACACATTGGGCGTGCGATAGATGCGGCGCGTGGTGTAGGCGTCGTTTTCGTTCCACTGCTGCGCATCGTTCCACCGGCTGCTATGGAAGGTGGCGCCGGCCTGGAGCGTCCAAACATTCGGCTGCGAGAGGCGGCCTTCCAGGCTGGCACCCACCACCTTCGCTCCCGAAGAGTTGGTGCGCGTTTTCACGATCAGGTCGCCGCGTTTCGACTCCGTGAGGTTGAAGGCATCGTGCAGTTCGGTGTAGAAGCCCTCGGCCGTGAGATTCAGTTGCCAACCGCGGCCCAAACGCGTGTACCAGTCGGCCGAAACACTGAAGCTGTTCGACCGTTCTTCGTGGAGGTTCTTTGCATTCTCGATCACAATCAGATCACCGCCGGCGTTGTCCACATGCAAGTCCTCATCGAAGATTTGCGGTGCGCGGAAACCGGCACTGTAATTGGCGCGCAGCACCCAATCGGGTGTCGGGTTGAAACGCACATTGGCGCGCGGAGTCACAATGGCATGGTTCAGCAACGAATGCTTGTCCACACGTCCGCCGAGCAAGAAGCTCCAGCGCTCCGTCTTCCACTCGTTCTGCAAGTAGCCCGATGCGGTGTGCACATTCTGTTTGAGGTAGTTTTTACGAAATCCGCTCTTGTCCTCCAAATCGTCGTGGTTGTATTCCACCCCCACGGTGAATTGCGAGGGCATGAAGAGCAAATGGGCAAAATCGTAGGCATATTGCGCGCCGAGCACACTGGTGAAGCCCTGTGTGCGTCCGTAGCTCACCAGTCGTTTGTCCATCTCTTCGCTCTCTTCGGGTGTGAGCGGAGTCTGCTTCGCCTTCTCGAGCAAATCCGACACGAGCACCTCCCCGCCGCCGTAATAACTCTCGCGCTGCACCTTCATGAACGAGGCAAAGGCATTGACGCGATGGCGGGTGTCGTCGGAGATGAAGCTGTAGTTTAGGCTTCCCGTGAGATTATTGTGCCGCAACTGCTCAGCGGTGTGGGCGTTGTGGGGCTCATTGTCGAAGAGGTCGCCGCCGCGACGGAACTCGCGCGTGTTGTGCAGTTCGGCTGTCAACCGCGAAAGTTCGTTCAGGCGCATGAAGGCGCGCAAGCCCACGTTGCTCCCATCGAGTTTCGGCATCTCCGAATAGCCATCGCCGTTGCGGTCATAGGGCGAGCGGTGGTGCAGCTGTCCGAAGAAGGTCAGGCCGAACTGATTGTCGTCCGTCACATAGGTGGCATTGAGGTTCGTGTTGTTCTCAAACGTGTTCAGTCCGCCGATGCCGCGAATCTCGTGCGACACTGCCGCCGAGGAAGCTGTGGGATCTTTTGTGATCACGTTGATCACCCCGGCAATGGCCGACGAACCGAAGAGCGCCGAACCGCCGCCGCGCATCACTTCGACGCGCTCGATCATGTTGGTCGGGATCTGTTCCAAACCGTAGATACCCGCCAAACTGCTGAACACAGGACGCGAATCGATAAGCACCTGCGAGTAGGGGCCGTCGAGCCCGTTGATGCGCACTTGCGAGAAACCGCAGTTCTGGCAATTGTCTTCCACGCGCACGCCGGGTTGGAACTTCAGCGCCTGCGAAAGGAACGAACTTTGGGTGTTGTCGAAGATCTTGGCGTCGAGCACGTTCACGAGCGTCGGTGCCAAGCGGCGCTTCGTCACATTGCGGGTGGCCGACACCACCACATCGCTGAGCGCCAACTCGGGCACGAGTTCGAAGTCCGACACCAGCGTGGCATCAGGCGTGGTGGTCACCTCGTGCGTCTGCGGTGCGAAGCCCGGCACATTCACTTCCACCTGCAGCACGCCGAGGGGGAGATTTTTGAGCATGAAGTGCCCCGTCACGTCGGTCGACACGGAAATACGGTGTCCTTTCACCGTCACCAAGACATGGGGCAAGAACTCGCCCGTGGAAGAGTTGCGCACGTGCCCCACAATGTGCGCAGGTCGATCGTCGGGCGCGGCCGTGGCAGACGGAGCGCCGCCCACGAAGAGCATCAACAGCGCAAGTAGAAATAGAGTAATGACTTTTTTCATGTAAACAGAACTTTAGACAAGAGGAACGATCACATCAATTCTGTGACTTCCCCATGATTTTTTATTTCTCGGTGCAAAGTTCTGCATATTTTTCACTCTACACAATACCCAAAAGTGGGTAAAAAAAAGGAGAGCTGTAAGTCGCTTTCCACGAAAACATCGCTTGCTATCTACAAATCTCCTTTTTCGCTAACCACAAATAGTGAGCACCCGCCCGCAGCGACTGCGCTCACACCGTCTCTCCCCCACCTTGAAAGCCGAACGACTCTGCTCAAACGCAAATAAAAGTCCGACGTTCGCAGCAGCGAACGTCGGACTTTCACTACGCCGGTGCTGTGTTGCTTTTCCGGCTATGCGTGTTGGCGTGTCGCGGTATGCCGAAGCGAGATTAGCGCAGCGGCACTTCGGCAACAAGAAAGTTCACAGCCGATAGCCGATGCCAAGATCAAGCACTAAATTCAAATTGCGCCCACGCTCCCACCCGTCGACAATGGGAGAGCGATAGAATTTCCACTTTGGCAAACCGAGTCCAATATACGAGAAAGCTGTCCATTGCTTGCCCAAACGAAGGTTGTACCCCCAACCGGCACCTAAACCGCAGGAAACCACATGATAGTCGTCATATTTCGCTGCACCGAACAAACGAGCATTGTTCCAGGCAAGGTCTGAACGCAATGCCAAGTATCCACCGGAATTTCCGGGACGTACCCCGGAATAATACCAGCGTCCTTCCAATTGAAACGTCGGGACGAAGCCACCAAATTTCATGTTCGGATTGCCATAAACATTTCTTCCCCATTCGGGGAGAAGGTCAAAATGCCCTACCAAACTAAACCGTGAAGCAACACGTTGCTCGTAGCTGACACCGGCGTAAAACAGCCCCAGTTCGGCACGCCACGCACTTTCCACCGTTGGCGCCGCATCTTGTGCAGCGGAACGAATAATTCCAAGGCAGAGCAAAGCCGTCAGGAAAAGATACTTCTTGAAGAAGAGGAAATTCTTTTTCATAAAAGACGAATTAAAACACCCTGCAAAGATACTAAGACATACCAACCCACACAAGGGCGAATACTTTTTCTCCCCCAACCACAAACATTCCTTGGGGAGTCAACAAGTCAATCGAATCTCCCACCTCTCCGCTTGTTTACCGCCAAGCCTACGGTCGAGTCGCGGCGCTCCTATTCCTTCTCCTCCGCAGCGTCATGCGGAGTAGCGTGCCGCGCAGCTTGCTCCAGGTCGCGCCGCGATTTGGAGAGCGTCACCATCGCCACACCCGTGAAGATCAGCGCCGCGGCCACCGCGTGCGTCACGGTCAGCACCGCCAGGCCGAGCAGAATACTCACCAAAGCCGCCACAATGGGCTGCACATAGTTGTACATGCTCACCACCGTGGGGCGCAACACCTGCTGCCCGCGAATCATGAGCAGATAGGCCGCAAACGTGCCGCACACCACCACATAGGCCGTCTCGGCATAGGTTTTCAGCGGCACTTCCGCCCACGGCGTCGACAGCACATGCGCGCCGGTGAAGGGCCAAATGATGCACGTCGCCGAGAGAAACATCCACTTGTTGACCGTCACCACCGAATAGCGTTTGGCCAACCATCCGAAGACAGTGAGGTAGATGGAATAGGAGAATTGCGCCGCCAGACACAGCAGGTCACCGCGCAAATTGCCCGTCCCGATCGCAACGCCGGCGGCGCGCGCACTCGACCACACGAGCAACAAAGCACCGGCACAACCGAACGCCACGCCGACGGCCTTGCGCCACGTCACCGGTTCGCGCAACACCACGGCCGAGAGCACGAGCGAAAAAATGGGCATCGACGTGGTGGCGATCCCCGCATTGATGGGCGAGGTCATACTCAGTCCGATGGTGAAGCAGCATTGGTTGCCCACGATGCCGAACACGGCGGCCAGACACAGCAAAGCGATGTGCCGGGGAGCGATGTGTTCGCGGCGCGTGAAGAGCGAAGCGATCCAAAACAGCAACGCCCCGCCCGCCACACGAAACGACACCATGTCGATGCCATCGAACCCGTGGGTCATGGCATCCTTGCCCAGCGGAGCCATCAAACCCCAAAAGGAGGCTGCTCCGAGCAGACAGAGATGAGCAGTGAGGGGAACCGACCGGCCCCGCTTTTCGGAACGCGGTGCCGAACTCGACATCGAGGGCTCCATAGCATGAGAATCTTCCATACCCGCAAAATTACTATTTTCTCCGCAATGCGCATCCCTCGTTCGGCGCTATTGCGCCGCGCACCGGCTTGCACTGCTTCCGTGCGTGAAAACGCTCAGCGCATAAGAGAGCCTTCGCTATTGTCGTTCTCGTATGGACATCCCAACTTCCCCCGGCTCATAGCCTGAGCAATGTCTATTTTCAACACACCCAATCTTTTTCAGATGTTTTTTGAATACGCTTCGACCTAAGAGTACGACCTAGCGTCCACCACCCCACTCCCTTCCGCCCAACCACCGGAAACGCCCCGCACATTTTCTCCGACAGCCCCCGTTTCCGATCAATACTCCGCTCGTTTTTCTGCGTCGGCGGCACGCCGCCTCGCGTCTCTTCACCACCGGCCTCAACTCGCGCGCGTACACACGCGCACGTCAGCAGCTTTTCGTCTTTTGCCTTCACGCCTTCACCCATAGGCTCCAGCCCATTCATTATCAACGTATTAAGTGTGAAGGCTTTTGCATTTTTTCCTTCACCGCATGGCTTGGCTACGCCCCGTCCGCCATGGTGCACCGATTGAGGAAAGGCCCCCTGCGAGAAAGGGGTGAAGAAAAGGGTGAAGGCTTGCGACCCACACTCCTTCACCCACAACGAACTGAACCACAAGAGCTTACGAAGATGATTAACAGTATAATACAAATCAAAAGCCTTCACCCTCAAACCTCTGCAAGTCAAGGAGTTGTGGCAATGAGGTGAAGAGGTGAAGGCAAAAAACAAAAAACTGCTGGACGCGCGTGCGCGCGAGGACGATACACGTCGGAACGCTGCCGGAGGTGCGGAGAAGTTCGCATTCCTCGAGCAAAAACAAGCATTTGTCAAGTTCACTTTTCGAAAAACAGGCACATGACATCACTTTCCCAACAAAAACACAGCTGATGTCAAAAACACATTCAAAAAACAAAGAAAAAGGAGAGGCACAATTCGGGAAAAACCGTAAATTCGCAGAAAGTCGATCAGCACTTTGCCCATTCCGGTTGCAGCAGCTGCCGCCGCCGTGCTTCGCCCGCGGCATCGATCGACTGCCCCATCTATTTTCACCCCCCAAATCCCCCCAACACATGAAGCAATTTCTACTTCTCGTTCTCACAACCCTGCTGAGCCTAAGCGCCGGCGCACAAACACGCACCTTCACCGACAAGCTCACTGTGGAGCTCGGCGGAAAATCGGGCACCACGGAACCCATCACCGCGACGGTCTACCTCACCGAGCACGACGGCAAAGTGGATCTCGAATTGCGCAACTTCGTTTTCAAAGCCAGCAGCGGCGATCCCCTCGGCGTCGGCAACATCAAACTCAGCAACCTGCCCCTCACGGATGAAGGCGAGAAGAAGTCCTTCAAAGGCGTGGGCAAAGCCACCCTCACGCCGGGCAACCTGCCGGGTATTGCATTTTGGATGGCCAGTTTTGCGAAATCCATCGACATGAAAGCCGAGGGTTATGTCACGGCCGACAGCCTCAATTTCGCCCTAGACTTCCGAGTGCCGCGCATGCCGGTGGCGATGAAGGTGCGCTTCGGCAACTGGGCCGTGACGGGGCTGCGCACCGCGGTGAATGACGCGCAGACTGCCGCGGTCTACACGCTCGACGGTCGCCGTCTCCAAGCCCTCCCCGCCCGCGGCGGCATCTACATCGTGGGTGGCCGCAAGGTGGTGCGCTGACCCCACGACAAGTCCACAGCGACGGCCGCTCCGCCGCATCAAGCAGAATCATTCCAACAGCAAAACGGCACCGATGGTCCCCAACTATCGGTGCCGTCGCCGTTTCACGACCAACGAAGCGCACAAAAAGAAAAATTGCACAATCTACTCACGTAAAAGTCAAGGTAATATTCGGCGGAAAATCGTATTTTTGCAGTGTGCCCTTCTTCAACTTTTTGCTATTCCGTTTCTCCGCCCCTTATGCGATGGGTGCATCCATTGTCGCGGTCGGAAGGAACGCTTTTTAGACTTCACAATTCATTCCAACACATGAAACATTTTCTACTACTTATTTTCGCGGCCTTGCTGGGTCTGAGCGCCGGCGCGCAAACCCACACCTACACTGACAACCTCGTGGTGGATCTGGGTGGAAAAACAGGAACCACCGCTCCGATCACCGCCACCGTTTATCTCACGGAGCACGACGGGAAAGTAGATCTCGAACTGCGCAACTTCGTCTTCAAGACCCCCACGGTCAATACAGCGGTCGGACACATCAAACTCAGCGACCTGACGGTAACCGAAGACGGCGACAAGAAGCGTTTCAGCGGCAAGGGCAAAGCCAAACTCACGCGCGGCGATCTGCCGGGCTACTTCTTTTGGATGTCCTCGCTCTTGTCTTCGCTCGATATGGAGGCCGATGGCTATTTCACGGCCGACAGTCTGAACTTTGCCCTCGACTTCACTGTTCCCTTCCAAGGGAAGATGAAAGTGAAATACGGCCAATGGACGACCACCGGTCTGCGCACCGCGGTGAATGACGCGCAGACTGCCGCGGTCTACACGCTCGACGGTCGCCGTCTCCAAGCCCTCCCCGCCCGCGGCGGCATCTACATCGTGGGTGGCCGCAAGGTGGTGCGCTGACCCCATGACAAGTCCACAGCGACGGCCGCACCGCCTACGAGCCCCGCATGCGAAACGCCCTCGTCGCTCGAACATTCTCTTCGTCCTCACGCCCCCATTTTGCCCTGTGCGCACGCTCACTTTGACGCTCACGGCCAAGGGGCTGCGCGAGGCGAAAAACGAAGCCGTAATCTCGCAGTGCGCGGAGAACGAAGGGACGCACGAAAGGCTTTTGAGATTTATTGTCGCTGCGGCCGACGGAATGTGGAGAGAAGTTTGTAATTTCGCTGCGACAGTTCCCCAATGATTTGGTTATGTTACGCTCGATCAGACTCTTCTTGCTTTTCGTTTTCACCAGCGTTGCCCTTTCAGTCTCCGCACAGAAGGACAGCATTCCCGCCGATCTGCCCAAAGCAGACAATGGCGAGGCACCTGCGATGCCAATCAGCATCGAGGTGGGGAAATCGTGGTACAAAGGCGACAGCATCCCGGCCGTGATCTTTCCGGCCATCTACAAATATCCGCCGCTGGACTTTGCCAACGAAAAGGAACGACAAAACTACTCTCGTTTGGTGCAAAACGTGAAGTTGCTCTTGCCCTTGGCAAAAATGGCACGGGCCACGATCGTCGAGACCTACGACTATATCCAGACACTGCCGACGAAAAAGGAACGCCAGGCGCACATCGATGCGGTAGAGGCGGGTTTGAAAAAGGAATACACCCCGATGCTCAACCGCTTATCGCGCTCGCAGGGCCGCCTGCTGGTGAAACTCATCGACCGCGAAACGAACCAAACGGGCTACCAGATTGCCAAAGCTTTTGTGGGGGCATTTAAGGCGAACCTCTATCAGGGCATCTCGTTCTTCTTCGGGCTGAACCTGAACAAACACTACGATCCGGAGGGCGACGACCGCTACACGGAACGTGTGGTGCGCATGGTGGAGAGCGGACAACTCTAATCCCCCAGTTCGCGCACTCGCGACGCCCGAAAAGTGCGACGACGGACGACACCGCGCCACTTCCCCCAATGGATTTCCTCAAACACTGCAATCGTTTGACCAAAGCGGTCGAAACATCTCTCCCTCGGACAGGCGATTTCCTCCCCGCCCGAACCAAAAACAGCTCAGCACGTCGATTCGTCACGTGCTGAGCTGTTTGTCGTTGTAGGGGAGTCTTCCGATTTCGGGCGTGGGCAATCATTAGCACGCTTGCGAAGCACTCAACCTATCATATAATACACAAAACACGCCTATTTTCCGATTCATAATATGAGTTGAATGGGATAACCACCTGGACTGAGTAGACAAGCCACGCACTCACAAAAACCAGAAGTGTGCCGCTGCGCGCGTTCTCCCGATCAAAGCGTTTGTGCCAACGACCAACGGTCGGCGAACTGCGCAATCTCTCTGCGCGGGATGCCGATTTGTGCGGCCAGAGTGGGCCAATCTAGCAGCGCGGCCTGCACTTCGGCCAAAATGGCGTCGGCTGTTTCTCGAGTCAACAAGTAGTCCTCCGCAGCCGCTCGGAGTTGTGAAAAAGCGGCTTGATTGGAAACGGAAGTGATGAGCAAACTTTGGGCAGGATTGAGGGTAGGATTGATGTCGTAGGCGGGTGAGAGTGTCCACCCCTTGGGCGTGAGCAAGAAACCGTGGTTGCGGAAGTGGTCGTCGCTGTTACCGACACAAATGTAGAATGCGACGCGACGATAGAGTTCGCGAAGGTTGCTTTCGACGGCTGTGCAATGCTGGACAATAAAATCGACCAGATCCAAATAGCCATGGCCGTCGGCGGCATTGTTACCGTCCTGCAATCCGAGCAGTGTCATGGCCGAAGCAAAATGAATGCGCCCTCCGTCGGCGGTTCGATCGAAGCGCCGGGAGATCAAAGTGTGGTAGGGCCCGATGGCTTTAAGCACCTTGGTGTCGGCCACCTCGATTCCGGCCTTTCGGGCGAGCAAATGGCAAAGGTGCTCCCACAACTCGACATCATAATCGTCTTTCCGCGAAGGAAATTTGGCCACGCACAATGCGCCGTCAAGGTCTGTGACACTGGCTTTGGGACGCGCTCCTCCCAACGAGGTGCCGGGTTGAATAAGCTGTGCGATCCATTTTTTTTCGGGCAGCGCATTGTGAGCTTCACTTTGTTCGATGGCACTGCCCGCCGCCTCCAAAGTTCGAATGTCGGTCAGGGGTGGGATTTTGAGCGTGGGATCGCTGTTGATAAAATCCGAATCGGGCGTCTCTTTGAAGCGGAAAGCCCCCATGCGCGAATAATCGTCGATGCCCAGAAGGTAATCGAAGGAGGAAAGTCGACGCAGCGGCCGCCGCTGTTCTTGGGCTTGGAGCTGTTCTCTGCGATTCAACAGCGTGCGTCCCCATCGGTCGGGCAGTGCGTCGGAGAAGCATCCGAAAATATCGCGGTCGGCGGCAGTGTATTGCATGCCGGTGTAATTATTGAGATCGGCACTCAAAAATAGATCACGCTGCGTTTGCAGCCATGTTGGAGCAAAGGAAAACCCATAACTGTCTGCGCCGCGAAGCGATTCGTAGCTCAGTTCTCCGACAAGAGCCGGGGTGTGCAGCCAATGCAAGTCGGCATATACCAGCAGTTTGCGCATAGTCTATTCTTTTTTTGAGGCGCGTCGCCGATTGACGAGGGCGATGTCCTGGAGTCGCCGACCGAGTTCGTCGTCTTGGGCGAGATGGAGGATGTCGGCCTCGAGCTGGAGGGCATAGAGCACCCGCAAATAGATGCCGATGGACACGGTGGGGACTCCTTTTTCGATGCGAGAGACGGTCAAAGTGGAACAAGTGGCGCGATCGGCCACCTGTGCCACGGTGAGATTGCGGCGCAGACGAGCAAGCTTGATTTGTTCGCCCACAACCTGCATGTACTGTGCTAACTTTCGCGGCAACTTCGTGCCCATGGTGCGTTTCGACATAAGTTCAACCTATCATATAATAGGCAAAGATACGATTTTATCTTTTTCATAATAGAGGTTGTGAGCAGAAAATGCGAAAAGATACGGCGTTCTCGCCATCCCAAACGTCCCGGCCGCGTATGCGCAGGGTGGATATGGGGGTGTTCAAGCGAAACGAGGCGCAGAACCAAAAAGGGGCGTGCCCGAAAAAGGCACACCCCTTGTGGAGAGCGGAACCGGTCGCGTGCGCGACGGCAATTCCGATTTACTTCTTGATGCTCTTGAGCTCGACTTTGAAAATCAGCGTGGCGAAGGGCGGAATGCCGCGTGTGCCCGCTTCACCGTAAGCCAAGGTGTAGGGGATGACGAGTTCGTATTCGGAACCCACGGGCATGTGCTTGAGGCCCTCTTGCCAGCCCTTGATGACCTGGTTGAGGGGGAAGCTGGTGGTTTCGCCGCGCTTGTAGCTGCTGTCGAACACCGTGCCGTCGATCAGTTTGCCTTCGTAGTTCACCTCGACCGTCGAAGTGTCGGCGGGCAGGGCACCGTTGCCTTTGCGCACGGCCTTGTAGAGCAGACCGGAGGGAAGAGCGACAACGCCCTTCTGCTTCTTGTAGTTCTCGAGATAGGCGAGATTGGCCTTGCGGCGCTCGTTGAGCTGATAGTCGCGCTGATCGTTCACCACGGTCTTGGCCGAATCGGGCGAGAAGGAAGCGCGACCGGCGATGCCGTCGGACATGCCTTTGAGAATGAGCGATGCGTCGGCATAGTTTGCCGTCTCACTGCCACCGAAGGTGCGGTTGAGCACCACGACGTTGGCCTTGACCTGTGCTGCGATGTCGGCACCGGTGACGATGGCACGATAGCGGGCAATCTCAGCGTCGGAGAATCGGCCTTCGAGTGCCTGACCGAGGGCAAGGTACTGCGTGGAGTCGATGCCTTGCGTCTGGAGCAGATAAGCCTTCATGTCGGGCACCTGGGCTACACCGTAGGCGTAGGAGAAATGCGTACCCGTGGCGGCCTTGCCGGCAGGGAGGTCAGACTTCACGGCAGCGGGCGTGGTCTTTTTCTTCTTGGGAGTTTTGGGAGCGGCAGCTGCGCTGAGCGTGAAGAGCGCCAACGCCGCGAAAGCGAAATGACGAATTTTCATAATACGAATGATAAGCTGAATGAGTAAAATCCGACACTTCCGGTGTGGCATGGTGAGCCACACCGGAGGCGCCGGGTTGATCTACGCTTTCATTTCCCCGCGGGAGAAGCGAAAGCGCCTATACGTTTACTGAACCTGTACAGGCATTTCCTTTCCCTCGGGCATCTGCGGCTGTGCGCCTTGGGGCATTTGGGGTGCTGCGGGAGCATTCTTCACAGCGACGAGCTTGATCTTGAAAGTCAGTGCGGAGTAGGGAGGGATGGGTCCGTTCTCTTCGGCACCATAAGCTTGATCCCAGGGAATGTAGACAATCCATTCGGCGCCCACCTTCATGTTGGTGAGTGCAGTCGTGAAGCCGGGGATGACACCGCCCACGGGGAACTCAACGGTCTTGCCGTTCGACGAATCGAAGGTCTTGCCGCCAATGAGTTTACCTTCGTAGGAGACCTCAGCGATTTGGTTGCGCGTGGGTGTGGCACCGGTACCGGGCGTGAGTTCCTTGTAGTAAACACCGCCGGGGAGGGATTTCACACCGGGTTGCTTGGCCATCTGCTTGATGAAGTCTTCGTTCTTCTTCTTCATGGGGCCGTAGAGTTTCTCGTTGGCCTTGGCCGTCATGGCATCCATACGAGACTTGAGGAACTGAGCCACCGTCTGCGTATTGTAGGCCACGCCTCCCTTGTCGAAGAGCGCGCTCACGCCGTTTTTACCATCGAGCATACCGGCCAGGAACATATCGCCCGAGAGGTGCTTGGTGGAGTCCTTGCCAAAGATCTGCTGTTCGATTTGGGGGAAGAGACGCGACTTGACGTTCATACCGGCTTGCATACCCATCTGATACGCCATTTCCTTTTTGTCGTCGCCGGCGTTGATACCGTCCTTCATTCCCTTGAAGAAAGCATCCACATAGGCCGAGTCAGAACCGGCTTGCATGAGGTAGCCTTTGATCATTTCGGGCGTGGGTGCCTGCGCCATACCGAGGGCATAAGAAATGGTGTCGTTGTCGTTAGACAGGCTAACCGACGATTTTTTGTCCTGTTTACCTCCGCAAGAGGCGAGGAAAGTCATGGGCACGAGGAGTGCACCGAGGATAAATTTATTCATTGCTTTGTTTTTGTTTCGATGAGTTGGAAGATTTATTTGCCTTCGATACCGATCAGTTCGACATCAAAGATGAGCGCAGCATAGGGAGGGATGCTACCACCGGCACCCTGCGCGCCATAGGCGAGATCGAAGGGGATGAAGAAGCGGAATTTCGATCCGATGCTCATGAGTTGGAGTCCCTCGGTCCATCCGCGGATGACGCCCTGGAGGGGGAAGCTGGCGGGTTCGCCTCGACGATAGCTGCTGTCGAAAACGGTGCCGTCGATGAGTCGTCCCTCATAGTGGCAGGTAACGGTGTCGGTGGGGGTGGGTTTGATGCCGAGTGCCGGTGTGAGCACTTCGTACTGCAAACCGGTTTCGGTGACTTTCACGCCTTCTCGCTTGGCGTTTTCGGCGAGAAAGTTTTCGCCGGCTTCGCGTGCGGCCTTGCCTGCAGCTTCTTGCTGTTCGCGCAAGAATTCCTGCACGAGACCTTGGGCTTGCACTTCGGTCATTTCGAGTTTCTCACCATTGAGTACTTGCTCGACGGCGCGGGTGAATTCACCGGTGATGAGTCCTTCGATGTTCATCCCTTTGAGGTTGTTGCCAATGATCAGGCCGAGGGCGTAAGAGAGTTTTTCCATAAACTACGGAGCGAGTTATCTTTTTCTTATTGATATTCAGTGGGCAAAGATACGAATTTATCGTTTGCCACGCGGTTTTAGTTACTATTTTTTTCAGTGCGCTGCGCTTCTTCCCGATAAATTTTGTCGATGATGATGCCGGCGAGGGTAAATCCGAAAATGGCAGTGATGTGCGACAACGTACCGTTGATCTGTGCTTTGCGATCGTTCCAGGAATGATGGAGCAAGTCGGCACGTCCCTCCTCGTGATCGGTGCTTTCGGCCACAGTGGGTTCGGGTTCGGTGATGTCGTCGACCCCAAGATTGGGCAGCACCTCGTCAGAAAACACACAACGGAACTTGCGTTTCGGCCAAGTCTTGGCGCGTTTGAACTTGTTGCGCAGGGCGCGAGCCAACGGGCAGCCGCGAACGTGACCAAACTCGGCAATTTGCACGCGCGTGGGATCCATTTTCAGCGCCGCTCCCATCGACGAGACGAACAAAGCCCCGGTCTGCGTGGCACGCAAGATGAGATGGGCCTTCTCGGCGAGCGAATCGATGGCGTCGATGATCACGTCGTAAGTGTCGAGCGCGAAGGTCTCGGCATTTTCTGCACAATAAATATCCTGCACCGCGCAGATCTCGGCATCGGGATTGATGCTGAGCAGGCGTTCCCGCACCACCTCTACTTTCACACGCCCCACGGTCGGCACGGTGGCGGGCATTTGGCGATTGACATTCGTGATGCTCACCCGATCGGAATCGACCAGTGTGAGCCGGCGCACGCCCGATCGCACCAAACTCTCGGCGCACCAACTTCCCACACCGCCGACACCGAAGAGGATGACACGCAAGGCGCCGATGCGTTGCAGCACCCGATCACCCACCAGCAAGCGTGTGCGGTGGAAAATGTGCTGTTCGCGGTCGGTGAAAGCGGAGGAGGGGGCAGAAGAATCCAAAGGTTGCGACATAAAAATGGGGGTGAATTGAAAAAAACGAGGGAGAAAACGGAGAAAAACGGGGGAGAAATCGCGCAAAAGTCAACACTGCGCCAACGCGTCGCGCAATTGTGCCAAACCTTCGGAGGCTTTGGCGCGAATCACGTGCACTTTTCGTCCGTCGGGCACCTCCACTTCCTGCGGATCGATGAGGAAGATCGTCGTGCCGGGGCGAACACAGCGCACCAGTCCCGCGGCGGGATACACCACCAGCGAGGTTCCGACGATCACCAGCGCATCGGCGGCCGCCACCCACTCGGCAGCGCGCTCGATCAAGGGCACCGATTCGCCGAACCACACGATGTAAGGGCGCAACAAACTCCCGTCGCCGGCCTTTTGCCCGGGGAGGATGTCAAGATGCGGAGGGGCGAGCGTGACGATGTGGAACGGGTTGTTCGGATCGCACGAAGAACAAGCCTTCATTAGTTCGCCGTGCAGGTGTAACACCTGCGAAGAACCGGCTCGCTCGTGCAGATCGTCCACATTCTGCGTGACGATGCGCACGTCGAAGTCATTTTCCAGTTCGGCCAGGAGTTCATGTCCCCGATTGGGGCGCGCTTCAACCAACTGCCGGCGCAGTCCGTTGTAAAACTCGTTGACGAAATTGGGATCGCGCTGCCATCCCTCGGGCGTGGCCACCTGTTCCACGGGATGCGTTTCCCAAAGTCCACCACTGTCGCGAAAGGTGGCAAAGCCACTCTCGGCGCTCATACCGGCGCCGGTGAGTACCACGATTTTTTTCTGCTGTGCTGTCATATCATTTACCCTAAATCAACACTGCAAAAATACGCTTTTTTCAAGTTCACTTCCCTATCCACCCCGGCAAAGTGCTACCACAACGCGAAAAAAACGGCCCTCGTTCACATTATCGACAAAGAATGCTTACCTTTGCTTCTAACACTTATATCAACGACACGTATGAATTTAGTACGCACTCGCGACGGGCACAACTATCTCACCCCGTTCCTTTTGGTCACCATCCTGTTCCTTTTATGGGGCTTCGCCCACAGCATACTCGATGTGCTGAACAAATATTTCCAGGACACACTGCACCTGAGCAAAACCGAATCGGCTTTCATCCAAGTTGTGGTCTACGGCGGTTACTTCCTCATGGCGCTGCCCGCCGGCGCCTTCATTCGTCGCTACGGCTACCGTGCCGGTGTGCTGCTCGGCCTCATCCTCTTCGGCATCGGCGCGCTGCTCTTCATTCCCGGCGCGCAGATCATGAACTTCCCCTTCTTCCTCGGCAGTCTCTTCATCATTGGTTGCGGACTCACCTTCCTCGAAACCTCTGCCAACCCCTATGTTACCGTGCTCGGCGCCCCCGAACACAGCGAACAGCGCATCAATTTCTCGCAGGCCTTCAACGGTTTGGGCTGGATCCTCGGCCCGGCGACCGGCAGCTACTTCCTCTTCACCGGAAAAGGCCAATCGCCCAACATCTCCATGCCCTATCTCCTCATCGGCATCGTGGTCATGGTTGTCGCCCTCTTGTTCTCGCGCGTTCGTCTGCCCGAAATCACCCCCGAGGAGGATGCCCTCACCCAAGCCGAGGAAGCGGCACTCGAAGCCGGGGGCGATCACAACCACAGCGACCTCCATGTGCTGCTGCGCAATGGGGCTTTCCTCTTCGGATGGGTCGGCATTTTCGTCTATGTGGCGGCACAAACCGGCGTCAACAGCTTTTTTATCAACTATGCCGTGGAGAGTGCCGGCATCAGCAGCGCCGACGCCGGTCTTATCCTCAGTTTCGGCGGCATGGGGCTCTTCTGTATAGGGCGCATGTTGGGCAGTTGGATCATGCAATACATCAGCGCCGAACGCCTCCTTGCCATTCTCGCCCTCGTCGCCGCCCACTGCACCATGCTCGTCGTGGCCGCGCCCGGCCGCGTGGGTTTCACGGCGCTGCTCATCGTCTATTTCTGCGAGAGCATCATGTTCCCCACCATCTTTGCCCTCGCCCTCCGCGGTTTGGGTCGCCGCACCAAAACCGCCTCGTCGCTCCTCATCATGGGCATCGTCGGCGGTGCCGTGGCTCCTCTGCTCATGGGACTGATTGCCGACCACTCTTCCATGGCCTACGGCTTCATCGTGCCCCTCGTTTGCTTCTTCATCATCGCCGCCTACGGTGGTTTCGTGGTGCGCCGCAGTGCTCGCGCTCAGCACCGCCACTGATTGATCGCTCCTCCCCATCATGGCTCACAAGAAAAAGATGAATGCGGCTGCCATCGCCGCCTATAAAACCGAGAACGAAAACTTTCTCGCCAACCTCCGCGGCCGTGCCGGCATACAAGAGTTGCGTTGCGGCGTGCTCTACAAGGTGGTGCAACCCGCCCCCGCTCCGCCGGCCGATGCCGACGAGCGCACGCTGCGCCGCCACAACACCACGCCCGCACCGCGCTCGGTGGTCACGGTTCACTACGAGGGGCGCCTCATCGACGGCCACATCTTCGATTCCTCTCGCCGCGGGGCTGGCACTCCACCTGCCTTCCGTGTCAACGAACTCATCACCGGTTGGCAAGTGGCGCTCGTCAACATGCACATCGGCGACGTATGGGAGCTCTACGTTCCCGCCGCTGCCGGCTACGGTGAGCGAGGTGCCGGTCGCGACATTCCGGGACACAGCACGCTCATCTTCCGCATCGAACTCTTAGACATCGCATAAACTATTTTCATGAACCATAGCATCGTCGTCAAAGGCGCGCGCGTCAACAATCTCAAGAACATCGACGTCGAGATTCCGCGCGAGCAATTTGTCGTCATCACCGGCCTTTCCGGTTCGGGAAAGTCTTCATTGGCCTTCGACACCCTCTATGCCGAAGGTCAGCGGCGCTATGTCGAAAGCCTTTCGGCCTACGCCCGCCAGTTTCTCGGGCGCATGAACAAACCCGAGTGCGACTACATCAAAGGGCTGCCCCCGGCCATCGCTATCGAACAGAAAGTCAAGACGAACAACCCGCGTTCCACCGTCGGCACGAGCACCGAAATCTACGAATATCTCCGTCTGCTCTTCGCCCGCGTGGGACATACCTATTCTCCCGTGAGCGGCGAGGAAGTGCGCCGCCACAGCGCCGACGACATTGTCGCCGCCGCCCTGCGTCGACCGGCCGGCACGCGCTTCACCGTGCTCGCTCCCCTGCGCTTGCTCCACGAGCGCACGTTCAAAGAGCAAATCGAAGTGCTGCTCCAGCAAGGTCTCTCGCGCTTGGATCTCGATGGCGACATGGTGCGCATGGACGAAGCCATCGAAAGTCCCGCTGCCGTGGCACACCACGAGGAGGCCTTGGCCGAAGGGCGCCTCTTCCTCCTCCTCGATCGCCTGGCTGTCGACGGTTCGAAAGACGGCGTGACGCGCCTCACCGACTCTGTCGAAACGGCACTCTACGAGGGCGACGGCGAATGCCTCCTGCGTTTCTATCCCGATCGCACGCTACAACGCTTCTCCACCCGCTTCGAGGCCGACGGCATCACCTTCGAAGAACCGAGCGACAACCTTTTCTCTTTCAACAATCCCGTGGGAGCCTGCCCCCGCTGCGAGGGTTTCGGCCGCGTGGTGGGCATCGACGAGCATCTTGTCGTCCCCAATCGTTCGCTCTCGGTCTACGATGGTGCAGTGATGTGCTGGCGCGGGGCAAAACTCAGCCAGTGGCAACAGGAATTCATGCGCCGCGCTGCCGCCCACGACTTCCCCATCTTCGAACCCTACTACAAACTCACACCCGCCCAGCGGGACCTGCTCTGGCACGGTGGTCCCGGCATGGCATGGGAGGAGGGCGATGTCGATGTATGCATCGATGGCTTCTTCCACGCGCTCGAACAAGGCGCCTACAAGATTCAAAACCGTGTGATGCTCGCCCGCTATCGCGGCAAAGCCGAATGCCCCGTTTGTCACGGCACACGTTTGCGACCCGAAGCCCTCTACGTTCGCGTGGGCGACCGCACCATTGCCGACCTCGTGCGTATGTCAGTGGCCGATCTCGCCCAATGGTTCGACGCCCTCACCCTCTCCGAACACGATGCTTCCGTCGCCCAACGTCTGCTCGTCGAGATCCGCAGCCGGCTCCGCTTCCTCAACGAAGTAGGACTCGGCTACCTCACGCTCGACCGCCTCAGCAATTCGCTTTCGGGCGGCGAAAGCCAACGCATCAACCTCGCCACCTCGCTCGGCAGCAGCTTGGTGGGGAGTCTCTACATCCTCGACGAACCCTCCATCGGGCTCCATTCTCGCGACACCGACCGACTCATTCGGGTCTTGCGCCAACTTCGTGATGTGGGCAACACCGTCATCGTCGTCGAACACGACGAAGACATCATCCGCGCCGCCGACCACCTCATCGACATCGGTCCCGAAGCCGGTCGACTCGGCGGAGAAGTGGTGTGGAAGGGCAAGGTGGAGCCAG
>ENA-OWND01000189-OWND01000189.1-metagenome-genome-assembly--contig:-NODE-189-length-42358-cov-10.099496_pt1 | contig 42358 bp, 39 predicted proteins | sample MGYA00245342_ERZ651119 | MGnify/ENA primary metagenome ERZ651119 (study PRJEB26857, sample SAMEA4031756) | metagenome | biome: human; feature: oral; material: saliva | place: Philippines | collected 2014... | reverse complement strand
CCTTCTTTGCGTTTATTTCGGTTATCATTGAGTCAAGAAAGACTGTCATTCCTGACGGGTCTGTACAGTCGTTGAACGACATTAGTGCCACCCGATCACCCTCTAAGAGTTGGTATTCGAAATGTTTCGGTGCCTGTTTCTTTACCTCAGGTGTTTTCCCTGCAGCCTTTTCGGCTTTCTTTTTCTCGGCTCTTATCTCGTCGAAGGTTGCCCCTTTCAGCGTTGTTTCCTTTATTTTGTCTTTCCATAAATACTTGATGGCATATTTATCGGCAGGATAGCAAAGTTGGAAAAGAGTACTAAAGTAATCCTTTAGTATCATTAAACGAAAGAAATGGCGTTCTCCCGACACGTATTGGAGCAGGTTTGCAACGATGTCGGAACTTGAGATACCGTTTATTTCGGTAATTTCTGCCCCTTTAGGAATACCATATATCGAGTAGAGAGTGGTTATTTTGCCACTCTGGTTGTCCACATTTACCTGCACAGGAAGGCGCAAAACAGTCTTTGTAAGTATGTCGTTGTAAGGCGGAACCACGTGTGTGTGTCCGTCGCCGAGCAGTGCTAACAGTGGCGCAACATATTTATATAAGGTAGCACGCGTAAGAGTGTCGGGCATTTCCTGCTCTATTGCGTTCACACGGCTCATAAACTCGCCCTGATTGCACACTGCATACATATTCGGATGTACCTCGCTGACAGTATAAACCAAGGCATTAAGGTCGTAAATAGCTTGTTCTTTGGTCATTCTTCCGTCAGGAGCAAGGCGCAAACTGTCGGGAACGGGCGAATCATAAGGTGTCATATCCACTATTTGCGCATAGGTTTGGCAAGCATATATGCACATTACGATGAGCAAAAGCACCGATAGTGTTTTCTCAAAATTGTTTTTCAACGCTGTTTTCATATACATATTATAGTTTTAAAGGTCTTCGATTCTTGTCGAAAAACTTCGATGTGCTTCGGCAGGAAATCTACCAAGGCACTCTTACCACCCAAATGCTTTCGCACTTGTCAGCCATTTTCCCTGTGCGCGCAACACCTGTTCGATGATGTCGCGTGCCACTCCCATACCGCCGTTGCAGTCGCTGATGTAGGTTGAAATGGCTTTAATGTCGGCGCAAGCGTCTTTTGGACAGCACGGACAGCCCGCTCTTTGCATGATTTCGTAGTCGGGAATGTCGTCGCCAACATAGATAACCTCGTCCGTCTGCAAGTTGTTTTCTTTCAGATAAGCGTCCCACGTGTTCAGCTTTACCTTACAATTGAGGAACACATCTTGCACACCAAGATAGGCATAACGCTTCCGTATCTCCTCGTTGCGCCCTCCAGTCATCAGCGCAATCTTTAGTCCGAGCTTCACAGCAAGCTGAATGGCATAGCCGTCCTTAATGTTCATAGTTCTTACGGGCACGCCCTCGCTGTCCATAGCAACCGTGTTTAACGACAGAACGCCGTCTACATCAAAGACGATAGCTTTTATTTTCTTTAACTCATAGTTTATCATTGTATTACAATAGATGGTTAAATGTTTTCTATATACTTATTTCTTGCTTTTCTCATAAATGCTTTGCGCCATCAGTTGGTATAGTTGTTGCGCTCTTGGGTTGTCGTTCATAAGCCGCATTTGTGCCTCAATAATGTTTTCATCGTAGCGAATGGCAGGTCCTGTCTGTGCCTCACGGGGCGACAGTTCGTGCACTTTTCTTGCCGTTTCATCGGTCAATGGCAACATTATATCGAAGGGCAAGCCCACCTTTTTCAACACTTCGGCTGCCATATCGTAGCAGTGGTTGGCGTAATTGCACGCCCATACGGCTGCCAAATGCAGGTAACGACGGTCGGCAGACGACAGTTCGCGAACGTTGTTGCTGACCGATTGTGCCACTTCGGCGATGGTTTGCATTGTCAAGGAGCTATCTGCTTCGAGGAAAACGGGAATGTTTCGGAAGTCTACGATGCGTGTCTTGGAGAACGTCTGCATCGGATAGAACACGCCGTAATGCACTGCTCGTCCGCGAAACACATCGATTGGCATCGAACCTGCTGTGTGTACGAACAGCTTATCGCTACGAATGGGGCATATTTTGTCGATAACTGCGTCGAGAATGCTGTCCTTCAGTGCGATAATATAGAGGTCGGCATCGTTCGTTATCTCGTCCAGACTGTCTGTCGGTACAGCGTTCAGCCTTTCAGCCAATAGGTTTGCCGCCGCCATTGTTCGGCTGTAAACCTGTACAATGTCGTGTTGGGCGTTGCAAAGTGCATACCCCAGAACGGTGGCAAGATTGCCTGCACCTATCAATGCTATCTTCATAATAAGTACAAAATTAATAAAAATAAGGAGAAAAACTACGCATTTCTCGCTTTTTTACAAAACATTTACTATTTTTGCAAGTGGCGTGTGCAGACTTATCTGTGCACGTTCGATTGCGATTTGCCTGCCCATAAAGATGAGAACCAAGATTATAACACGCAGCAAAGACCTGCCGACGCTCTGCAGAGGCGATTTCTTTCACAGTCGCGACTTGTTCTGTATGTTGGAACAAACGCCACGATTGCAGCCGTGTATGGTGGTTGCAATAGACGAAAACGACGAAACCATCGGGCAAATTCTTGTTCACATTCGCAGCAAACGCCGCTTTTTGGGCATCAGTTTTACACATCGGGCACGCATTTATGGCGAAGGGGTCTATCGTAACGGCATTGATTATACGGAGAAAAGCAAGCTTTTCGACACGATGATGGACGCTCTTGTGCGCCATTTGCTGCGCCATCGTTGCTTCCATATAGAGCTGAGCGACATCTCAAAAAAGATGTTTGGCTACCGAACACTTCGCCGACACGGCTTCGTGCCCATTCCGTGGATTCAGCTGCACCACTCGTTGCACAGCAAAGCCCCCGAGGAACGTGCCTCTGAAAAGGTGCTCCACCGTGTGAAACGTGCTGTGGAAAGCGGCTTTGAAACACGCGAAGCCGAGAGCGAAGCTGAGATTCACCAACTCTATCGCCTTATAAAAAGATACTACCGACTGCGCAAGCAACGCTACATACCGAAGGAAGAACTGTTCCAACAGGTAGGCAGCAGCGAGCATGGACACATCTACATTACCCTTTACAAGGGACGAATGGTGGGCGGAAGCGTGGTTGTGGACTCTGGGCGTGAATCTATGCTGTGGTTCGATGCAGCCATGGAGAAGCGTTACATTTTCTATCACCCCCACACGCTTACAGTATGGTTTGCCATTAAAGAAGCGCACAGACGCAAGCAAGACCATATTCACATTCTCAACCTTGGACTTCCGTTCTCGCACAGCAACTATCGCGACTTTATGTTGAGCTTTGGCGGCAAGCCCGTAAGTGCCTATCGGTGGTTCCGTTTTTCCAACTTTATAATGCGCCACCTTATGTTTTGGTACTACCGATTGTAAGAACAACCAGCGCAGAGATAGGATATACCGATAATCTTTGCACTGTAGTCGCCATGTTCCGACCATCTTCATAAATAACGGATATGGTCGGAATGGCATAACAAATAACCGAAAAAGTATAATAAATAGCCAAAAAAAATATGGAACAACAGAAAACAAATTATGGCAACTGGATTTCCCTGACACTGCTGCGTATACTCTATGGCACATCAGCAGTGCTATTGTTGCTTTTCGCACTTTCCTTCGTGTGGCCCCGACTGGTGGCTGTAACCATTTTTATGGGCATTGTGGCTGCTGCCATGCTGGCCATGTCCGTCTATATGCATGTCTGTCACCACGAATTTTCGTTCGAGGGCGGACGGCTGATGTCTAAATTCCACGACTTTCTGATGGAACATCTCGACTGGGACGGGCACGGCACACTGCTCGACATCGGCTGTGGTTCGGCTGCGTTGAGCGTGAGGTGTGCCAAGGAATATCCCGAAGCGCAGATGATGGCCATTGACTATTGGGGCTTCGGATGGGATTATGCCAAGGCACAATGCGAGCGCAACGCTGCGATTGAAGGCGTGGACGGACGCATTCGTTTCGAGAAAGGCGATGCTTCGAAACTCGACTTTGCCGACGAGACGTTTGATGCGGCTGTGAGCAACTTCGTGTTCCACGAGGTGAGAACCCAACCCGACAAGCGCCAAGTTGTGCGCGAGGCCTTGCGTGTGGTGAAGAAAGGAGGCTGTTTTGCTTTCCAAGACCTCTTCCCGAAGAAGCAACTCTATGGCAACATGGAAGAATTTGTCGCACAACTGAGAGCCGAGGGCATCACGGAGATACATTACATCGCCAACGTGGAGCAGATGGTACTTATCCCCACCTATATGCGGGCACCGTGGATGATGGCTGAAATCGGTATCATCTACGGCAGGAAATGACACATTGACAATAAAGTATGGACATGATATAGATGAAAATGAAAGTAATAGGAATTATCCCTGCCCGCTACGCATCGTCCCGTTTCCCCGGCAAACCGCTTGCCAAGTTGGGCGGAAAGTATGTTATCCAACGTGTGGTAGAGCAAGTTGGTGCCGTGCTCGACGATGTTTACGTAGCCACCGACGACGAATGCATCTACAATACCGTAACTTCGATGGGCGCAAAAGCTGTAATGACACGCTCCGACCACCAGAGTGGCACCGACCGAATTGCGGAAGCATTGGAGAAAATAGGCGGAAACTTCGATGTTGTGGTGAATATTCAGGGCGACGAACCCTTTATACAGAAAAGTCAGATAGAAACCGTTGTGGCGTGTTTCAACGATGCCGACACGCAGATAGCAACACTCGGAAAGAAGTTTGCCACCATTGAAGAAGCGAAGAATCCCAACTCTCCGAAGATAATTCTCGATAACCGAAGCTACGCAATGTACTTCACGCGTGCCCTTGCTCCTTACATTCGTGGCAAGGAAGAAAGCCAATGGTTAAACGTTTATCCTTTCCTTAAACACATTGGGCTATATGCTTATCGTACAGGAGTTTTGCGTGAAGTAACAAAGTTGCCACAGTCGCCGCTCGAAATCGCCGAAGGCTTGGAACAATTGCGTTGGTTGCAGAACGGCTACAAGATAAAAGTGGGACTTACCGAAGTAGAAACAGTAGGCATAGACACCCCTGAAGACTTGCAACGCGCAGAGCTTTTCTTGGCACAACAAAGCAAGAACGATTAATAAACAAACCGTTTCGGTTTCCGTGCAACGGTGCTGTCGCTAAGTGGGCAGCACCGTTGCACTTTTTGTTTATTGCTGTTTAGCAATACTTAAAAAACAAAAATATTTCTTATCGAACAAGTGGAAAGACGACGAAAATTGTGTAAATATTTTTCACAAGCATATCTATCGCATAACCACCTTATTATCAACGCATTATAAAACCTATTGTTTTGCGTTCCAAAAGCGTAGGTTTTGCACGGTAAAAGCGGCTGTTTTGCATCGCAAAACCTACGCTTTCGCAATGTAAAAGCGCAGATACTACTTTTTAACAGAATAATCTTTACAAAATTAAAGCGTTTTACTGTCTTTTCCTTTAGCAAGAAACAGTAAAACGCTTCCTCAATAAGTTTCTTCCGAATTGTTATTTGTAATATTCCGATAGTTCAAAAATGCTGATGTAACGCATTGTATAAGAAGAGTATAATTCTTATTTACAGCGTCTTAAACTTTGAGAAATCGGCCATTCTCAATAGTTCTTCGTACGATACCTTGTGGTGTTCCTGCATATAGTTTTCTACTGCAATGACACACTTTGTTCGGAAAACGTGGTGTCCCAAAGCCTGATTTACTATCCAGTGTATCTTGCCAATATGGAGGTCTTGTTCAATTTGGGGTCGTCTTTCAAAATCCTTCAGTTGGTAAACACTCATTAAATAGAACGTCAGACAGTCGGGAACAATATGTTCGCGTGTCATCTGCCGCCGCTGCAATGGCGAGTAATATTTCAGATAGAGGGGGAAATTCTCGCCTAAATACTTATCGAGCGATATGCCCACAGTGCCGTTTCCTACCACAATGCTTTGGTCTAATGCCGATATTTGCGCATAGAAGCGTGGCACTTCCATATCGGGTAGCTTGTGTTTCAGGTATTTAAAAGCAGCACTAAGCTGTTCGTTAAGGTCGTCAACGTTGGCATATTCCGATTCTACCGATGCTATCAGTGCCTGCAAAGTGGTATCCTGATAGAACTTCAAGAACTTTGTATTAATGTCGGGGTCGGTGGCATTGCCAAGTTGAACGACGTCTTCGATGAGTGTACGGGTCTCCATCGGATACTCTGTGTTCATCTGTTGCAAAGCCGAAAAGTCGCCCGTGGTAAGATAACGGTATTCTAAGCGGTCGTAACGCTCTATTTCCACGATGTTGCCATTGACACCTTCCTCTTCGGGTGTCAATTTTATGTGGCAGCTTGTTAAAGCTATGCACAATGCAAACAATATGTAATAGAACCTTTTCACTTCTTTTTCTTCGACTTATTTAATATGCTGTACCGTTTGCAAAAATACTAAAAAATATTTAACTTGCCAACTAATTAGCTAAAAAACTTAAAATATAGCACCCTGTTTTCTTTGTTTTCGGCACACATTCGGTGGTTGTGTGCAACATTTTTGCGCTTATATTTCTTGCAATTTATCGAATGTATCGTTTTTCTTTGCATAATATTGCCACAAAATAGAGTAGGGTGTGCGCTTGTCGGCATAGCCTTGTCGCTTTGTCCGTTCAAACGATTTCCGCCACTTCTTGAAAGCTCTTCTCGCTTTTATCACTGCTAAGAAGTCGCCCCAGTTGAATTTCAGCAATAGCATTTCGAAGGCTGCAAGATAGTCGAGTACCCATCTTGTACGCATAACAGCCTTTAATTCTTCCTCGGGAAGGTTTTTCCACAACATTGTCAGGTTGTTGCGGAAGTTCAGGAAAGTCTTTCTTGGGTTCGACTTGGGCAGTGTTCCGCCTCCCACGTGATAGACATAGCTGGTTGGAAAGCAATATATTTTTCGCCCGGCAAGCTGCAAACGCCAGCAAAGGTCTATTTCTTCGCTGTGCGCAAAGAAGCGTTCGTCGAGTCCGCCTACCGCCCAATAGTCTTTTGAACGTATCATAAGGCAAGCTCCCGTAGCCCAGAATATTTCGGAATTGGTATCGTATTGCCCGTTGTCTTTTTCCACTTTGTCGAATATTCTGCCACGACAGTAAGGGTAACCATACTTGTCGAGGAACCCGCCCGAAGCTCCTGCATACTCGAAAGCGTCCTTGTCGTGCACGGCAAGCAGCTTGGGTTGGCAAGCTGCAATCTCTTCGTGGGCGTCCATTTCTTCAATAAGGGTTGTCAGCCAATGGTGTGTTACCTCTACATCGCTGTTCAACAGAATGTAGTAATCGCTTTCCACTTGCTTCAATGCCATATTGTAGCCACCTGCAAACCCATAGTTCTTGTCGAGCACGATGGTTCTGATGTGGGGGAAATTCTCTGCAAGCCATTGCAAAGAGTCGTCGGTCGAAGCATTGTCGGCTACGATAACTTCCGCTTCTGCTTGCGAGTAGCGCACCACAGAAGGCAGATATTGTTGCAGCATAGCACGCCCATTCCAGTTTAAAATAACAATGGCTACTTTCATAACAGTTCTACTTTTAGTGCCGATTTATCGAAGTTGAAGTCGCCCAGGTGCACCCGTATAATCTGGTTGTCGTATGCTTCCTGTACCTGTGTCGGCGATAATTCTACGCGAATATAGTTTTTTGTAAATCCGTGCATTGCCTTTCCGCGCACCGCTTTCTCGAACAATACCTCCGCTTCGTGCCCTATATGCTCGGCATAGAATTTGTGTGTCATCTCATCAGACAGCTGTAAAAGTTGGCGAGCACGGCGTTTTTTCTCTTTGTCGTCTACCACGTAAGGTATCGAAAGTGCCGATGTGCCAGGGCGTTCAGAGTAGGGGAACACGTGGAGCTGGGTGATTGGCAACGACGAAATGAAGTTGTAGCAGTCTTCAAAGTATTGTGGTTCTTCGCCACGGCAGCCCACCATGACGTCTACACCGATGAAAGCATCGGGCGTAATTGTTTTTATAAGGTTTATTTTGTGGGCAAACAGTGCCGTGTTGTAGCGTCGGTGCATCAGTTTCAAAACCTCGTCCGACCCGCTTTGCAAGGGTATATGGAAGTGAGGCATGAAGGCACGCGACTGCGCACAGTACTCTATGAGCTTGTCGTCGATAAGGTCTGGCTCGAGCGAACTTATTCGGAAACGTTCAATGCCTTCTACTTGGTCTAAGGCTTTCACCAAGTCGAGAAAGCTCTCGCCCGTTGTTCTGCCAAAGTCGCCAATGTTTACGCCTGTCAGCACTATCTCTTTTCCACCTTCTGCCGCTGCCTGTTCGGCTTGTGCTACCAGCGATGCTATATCGGGATTGCGCGAGAAACCTCGTGCGTAAGGTATGGTGCAGTAGGTGCAGAAGTAGTTGCAACCGTCTTGTACTTTCAGGAAATAGCGTGTACGATTGCCCCTTGAACAACTGGGTTGGAACTTTACAATGTCTTTTGTCTTTACAGAATGGAAGGTTCCTTGCTGTTCTTGTCCGTCGAATTTGTTCCAAGCATCGTTTAAATACTGTATTAAGTCTGCCTTTTCGTTGCTTCCTAACACCAAGTTCACGCCTGGAATATTTGCCACTCGCTCGCTTTCGAGCTGGGCATAGCACCCTGTTACCACGATAAAGGCATCAGGATTCTGCCTTGCCATACGGTTGATGGCTTGGCGGCATTTGTGGTCGGCTACTTCTGTTACCGAACAAGTATTTATAAGGCAAATATCGGCAGCCTCGTCTTTTTTGGCTTCTCGCACACCCATTTCGCGCAACATACGAGCGAAAGTGCTTGTTTCAGAGAAGTTGAGCTTGCACCCTAAGGTGTAGAATTTTGCCGTTTTACCTTGAAATGAAGATGTATCAATCATAATTTGCAAAGGTACGGCTATTCCAGCATACCTCCAAATTTCGGTATATTTGTTGAGATTATTTTGCAAGTTTAAAGTTTACTTTCGCGCTTTACACCTTATTATATATATAATTTGGGCATTTTTTGGGCGTCTTGGTGCACTTATTTAGCGTTAAGTTCCGTTTTTTGGAGGCATAAAAATAACATAAAATCTAAACAAACTTTATTGTTAGCAATATTTAACAGATTATTAATGTTTGCAATTAGTTGATAATCAGCATTATATAAATTAGTTACAGAAAGGGCGAAAAAAAAGTATTAAAAAACGTACGACTATTGAAAAAAATACCTACCTTTGCATCGTTTTAAGAAACTAATGATCGTTTTACAGATTTAAAAAGCAAAGAAAATGAAGAAGTTATTTTTTGTAGCAGTAGCTTTCGTAGCTATCTCTTTCGCATCTTGTGGTGGTAACAGCAAACCAGCTGGTGACGCAGACACAGCAAAAGTTGATTCAACTGAAATGACAGATAGCATGCAGAACGACTCACTCCAGGGTGATTCTACAACAAAAGCTGCTCCAGCTGATTCAGTTAAGTAATTAAATTTACTTACACAATCAAGAAATAGCCGCTGAACTCTCAGAGTTCAGTGGTTTTTTTATACTCTTTTTTCGTGCATATAGCTTTTCATTAGGTTTTGATGATGAGGTTTATACGATTCGTATTAACACGTAGGAACGTGATTCGGCACGTTCCTGACACTGAAGAAAAGTGGCACGGATATGAGGAACGCAATGAGTTGCACTTCCTACATTAAAGCTATAATTTTGTAAAGATAGTTCGCAAGAAAAATGATAATTTCGATTTGGCGTTGCGAAAGCGGCTGTTTTGCGATGCAAAAGAGCCGCTTTTACCGTGCAAAACCTACGCTTTTGGAATGCAAAACAATAGGTTTTGTAATGTGTTGATAAAGAGAGATTTAGCTAATAGGTACGCTTGTGAAAAATATTTACAACATTCTCGCCTCTTTTCACTCATAAAGTGAGTTGTTCACGCTTAGTTTCTCTGTTCCGAAATATAGCTTATAGTATTGCTGCAGCGATTTTGCAGTAGTGATATAACAAAAAACCGCCATCAACAGATATGCTTTTATCCGTGATGGCGGTATTTTTATGCTTTCCGACTTTTAATTGTTTGTGAATTTATTGATAAAGTCTTCTTCCGAAATAATGTCTATTCCAAGCTGTCGTGCCTTTTGGTTCTTGCCCGATGTGCTGTTTATATCGTTGTTGATAAGGTAGTTTGTCGATTTCGATACGCTGCCCGTAACCTTTCCACCTTGACTTTCTATGTAAGCTTTCAGCTCGTTTCGGTTCTTGTAATGGTGCACATCGCCTGTAACAACGAAGGTCAGTCCGTTGCACAGAGAGCCTTTTTCGATAGGTGCAGCCTCTTTGATTTCGAGTTTGGCAAGCAAGTGTTCAACAATGTTTTTGTTTTTCTCATCTTGCAACCACTTCACGAAACTTGTGCTTTTCTCGGGTCCAATGCCCGCAATGGTAGAGAATACAGCCAAGTCGGTGGTGGTTTGTGCAGTTGAAATGAGTTCTGATAGGGGATAAGCTGAAAGCAAACGCGCGCAAACATCTTGTCCTACGAGTGGAATAAACAATGCGTACAGAAAGTTCTTAGCCTCTACGGTTCTTGCTTTCTCTATCGATTTCAGCAGGTTTGAAACGCTTTTGCTGCCAAAGCCTTCCATTGTGCGAAGTTCGTTGGCGTGTTCGTCTAAATGAAAAAGGTCGGCATATTCTTTCACCCAACCAAGATTGATGAACTTCTGCACGGTTTGCTCGGAAAGTCCGTCGATGTTTACACCCTCTTTTGATACAAAGCGGACAAACTTTTTCAGCTGTTTTGCAGCGCAGTCTGGGTTGGTGCAGTGCAGCGTCTTGGTGGCACTGCTTTCGCTTTCTACCACTTCGGTGGCAGCCTTGCACACTGGGCAGATATGCGGAATGGCGAGTGTGCCGACGGTTTCTGTAACGTTGATAACCTTTGGAATTATCTTGTTGGCTTTTATCACTTCTATTTTGGTGCCCTTGTCGCCTATTCCCAATCGCTCACACTCCGATATGTTGCAAAGACTTGCGCGTTTTACGGTTGTTCCTTCTAAATTTACAGGTTTGAAAACAGCAACGGGTGAGATGGTTGAGGCTGCACACGACCATTCTATATGTTCCAGTTCGGTTGCCGCACTCTCGTCCTGCCACTTGAAAGCATAGCCTCCTCGTGTGGCGTGGTGCCCTGTGACGCTTCCCGAAGTGGCATATATGGTGTCGTCGTACGAAATAACCAGACCATCGACAGGGTAGTCGAAAGTGTTCAACTTAACTGTCCACTTCTGTATAACCTCGTCTATGCTTTCCTGCGTAGGGTGTGCTATCTGTTCGTGCTCTACAGTTTTGAAGCCTAACTGTTCCAAGAAGTCCATCTGGCTTCCCCACGATTCGATGTCTTCGTCGGAATGAACCAACGTGAAAGGTATCCAGCGAATGTGTCGAGACTTCACGGTTTCAATGTTTTTCAGCGTGAGCGAGCCCGATGCAAGGTTACGTGGATTGGCATATTCTTCGCCCATTTCCATATTGAACACGTTGAAATCGGTGTAGCTGATGATGGCTTCTCCACGGATAACGATGTGCCCTGTGTTGTCAATCTGTGGCAAAATGCCTTCAATGGCACTTGCAAGATGCGTGATATTGGTGCCGATGTGCCCGTTGCCACGCGTTACCACCTTCGACAACTTACCATTATCGTATGTAGCTACCAAGGTCAGACCGTCTAATTTCCACGAAAGCCAAATGGGTTTGCCCTCTGCCCATTTGGCAAGTTCGGCTGTACTCTTTGTCTTGGCAAGCGAAAGGGCAGGGTATTCGTGTTCCTCCTTTTCGCCTGCTATGCTGTCTGCGCTTACGTTGGCAGTAGGTGAGTCGGGTAGGATAGTACCTGTTTCTTCCTCCAAACGTTTCAGTTGGTCGAAAGCTGCGTCCCATTCGTGGTCCGACATTATTTCTGCCCGACCGTTGTAATATGTATCGGAAGCCTTGTTGAGCTTATCAACAAGTTCCTTCATCGTTGCTAATTTGTCTTTTTGCATTCTGTCTACCTATTTATATATATGGTAAGTGCCACCATCGCTTTCGCAAAACTTCTGCAAAAGCTGTTGAATGAACTCCGCATTTTGCCTTACCGACGCTTCGTTGCCGTCGTATCCGTTGATTAATACCAACAGGTGGGTGGTGTCGATGGTTATCTTTGTGCGTTCGTGGTCGGAAGTCGGTGTGCCCACTCCGCCTATTTCGTCCCGATAGACAGGCAGTCCGTGAATGTTTATCATACCTCGTCCGATACCCTCGTAAGGTTCTCCTTCTTTGCCAATGCCCAATGTGAGCGTGTTGCCCACGAACTTGTCGGCATCAAAACCACCAATGCTGTAGCCGAAAGCCATAGAGGCAAGGTTGATAAGGTCTACCAATGTGTCTATCTGATAGAGGGCTTTACCTTGCAACACACGCCTTATAAGTGCTTCAGATGCAGGGCGATAGCGCGAAGGGTCTTTGCCACAGGCACGGTAAACACGGCGAGTGGCAGCAATGCCCGATATGTCTTTCAGTGTTTCGGTGGTAAGTTCGGCTTTGAATTTCGTTTCAAGCGTGTTTATTTCGTCCCAAAGTGGTTGGCTGTACTGCGAGTTTTTCACTCTGGCTTCAACACAAGCACCTACAAAATTGGGACAAACGGTTTCTATTTCATTGCTTACTATTATTTCCATACTTCCTTTATAAGCTCTTTGTCGGCTGCCGTCCACTCCAAAGAATCGAACTCTGCTCGCTTCAACCATTTCGCATCAATGTGTGCAAGGAGTTTGAAATCGTAGTTGCGTGCCGTACAGTCGTATGCTGTAAGGGTGATGATGAAGTCGGGATATTCGTAGGTTATGCTTCCCAATTGTCCACCAACGTATATGTCCCAATCCATTTCTTCCTTTATTTCTCGGCGCAATGCTTCGTGGTCGCTTTCGTTTGGCTTTACTTTTCCACCTGGAAATTCCCAACGTTCAGCAGTATAGTCAGGGCCTTTTCTAAGTCGTTGCGTGCAAAGGTATCTGTATCCTTTACGGATAACTGCACAAACTACATTTATTTGTTTCTTTTCCATAACACAGTATTTTGCTACAAATATACTATAAATAAACCAATATTCGAGTATTTTCTGTAAAAATATCGTGCTAAAAACTTTCCACTTCATATCTTTTATATACCTTTGTGGGCGTTTTAGAAAGTATATAATTTTTATTTACCAATTAAAAAAATAAATTAAAGAAATGTCTATATTAACAATCGCGATTGTCATCGTTTTTGTTCTTGGCTACGCATTGATAGCCACGGAGAGCTTAGTGAAAATAGACAAGGCTGCCATTGCTTTGTTGATGTTTGTATTTTGTTGGACATTGTATATGTTCGACCCTGCGCCATTTGTTCAGTTGATGCACACTGGAAACGCTTCAGAGTGGACAGGTAATATTACAGAGTTTGTTAATAAGGTCATTATAGAACACTTGGGCGATACCGCAACAACACTGTTCTTCTTGATGGGAGCGATGACAATAGTTGAAATTGTAGACCAAAATGGCGGTTTCAACTGGGTAAAGAACGTTATGAGGACTAAATCGAAGCGCACTTTGTTATGGCGTATAGCTTGTATGACTTTCATTCTGTCGGCTATTTTGGATAATCTAACGACAAGTATCGTTATGATAATGATACTTCGCAAGCTCATCAGCAATAAGGAAGACCGTATGATTTATGCGGCATTGGTTATCATTGCAGCCAATTCGGGTGGCGCATTCTCGCCAATAGGTGATGTTACAACAATTATGTTGTGGAATGCTGGTACGATTACAGCAGCAGGAGTTATCAGCGAAATCTTCATACCTTCAGTTGTTTCTATGGTCATTCCTGCATTTATTATGCAATATATGCTCAAAGGCGAACTTGCCATTGCAGCTCAATCGGAAACAGAAACTACGGAATTGGGCGAGTTTGGAAGTAAACAGCGAAAGACGGTCTTTGTCGTTGGTGTGGGCGGTCTTTGCTCTGTTCCAATTTTTAAGTCGATAACCCATCTTCCACCGTTTGTTGGTATTATGCTTGTATTGGGTGTATTGTGGACTGTAACCGAATTGTTCTATCGTCATTTGCATCGTTCAAAGGGCGATGGTGTGAACTTTGCAAAGCGTGTAACTAATCTTTTATCACGTATAGACATCTCTACCATTTTGTTCTTCCTTGGTATTTTGATGGCTGTTGCTTGCTTACAAGAGATTGGTGTACTGATGAATCTTGGCAAATCATTGAATACGATATTCGATGAGAACCACTATGCTGTAACAGGTATTATCGGTGTGCTTTCTTCTATCGTAGATAATGTACCTTTGGTAGCAGGAAGTATGGGTATGTATCCTATTCAAGCTGCAGGCGATATGGCTGTCGATGGAATCTTCTGGCAGTTGCTTGCTTATTGTGCGGGTGTTGGTGGCTCTATGCTTATTATTGGTAGCGCAGCTGGTGTTATCGTTATGGGCTTGGAAAAGATAACATTCGGTTGGTATATGAAGAAGATTACTTGGATTGCTTTCGTAGGTTATTTGGCAGGTATTCTTTCTTATTACATCATTCGTACGTATATTTTCACTACTCCATTGTAAGAAAAGACAAAGCTATATATAAGAAAAACCGCCATCAAAATGGGATTTTCCATCTTGATGGCGGTTCTTTATATTTAGAGTTTTGTAATTAATAATGGTGCCATTTCTCACTTCTTATTCACCATTCCTAATTCAAAATATCTATTAATGACTATTTTTTTAATGAAAAATATACACAAATGAAAAAGAATTGCGTATATTTGCAACTGTAGAAACCTATTCATCTCATAAATGGAAATAAATATTCTTATAACGATTATACACTATTAATTAAAAACAATTTGAATTATGGAAATACCATTTGCAGAGTCTTGGAAAATCAAGATGATTGAACCAATCAAGAAAAGTACACGTGAAGAAAGAGAACAGTGGCTCAAGGAGGCACACTACAACGTATTCCAACTCAAGGCAGAACAAGTTTACATCGACTTGCTCACCGATAGTGGAACTGGCTCAATGTCTGACCGTCAGTGGGCAGCAATGATGCTGGGCGACGAGAGCTATGCTGGTGCCACATCGTTCTATAAGTTTGAGGAGACAGTACAGAAGATTCTCGGAATGAAGTATATTATTCCGACCCATCAGGGACGTGCTGCCGAAAACGTGCTCTTCTCTTATCTCGTTAAGGAAGGTAACGTTATTCCTGGAAATGCGCACTTCGATACTACCAAGGGACACATCGAGAGCCGTAAGGCACACGCCATTGATGTAACGACCGATGATGCGAAGGACACCCAAAAGGAAGTTCCTTTCAAGGGTAACGTTTGCTTGAAGAAACTCGAGAAGGTGTTGCAAGAGAACAAAGGCAACGTGCCTTTCATGGTACTCACCGTTACCAACAACACCGTGGGTGGTCAGCCAGTCAGTATGAAGAATATCAAGGAGACCTGCGCACTCTGTCATCAATATGGCATACCAGTTGTAATGGACTCTGCACGCTTTGCCGAGAACGCTTATTTTATTAAGGTACGCGAGGAAGGTTACGCTGACAAGACCATCAAGGAAATTGTTCGCGAGATGTATGCTGAGGCTGATGCAGCCACAATGTCTGCAAAGAAAGACGGCGTAGTGAATATGGGAGGCTTCATTGCTACCAACAATAAAGAGTGGTTTGAGGGCGCAAAGATGTTCTGTATTCCAATGGAAGGTTATGTAACCTACGGCGGAATGAGCGGACGCGACCTCAATGCGCTTGCACAGGGATTGGACGAGAACACTGAATTCGATATGCTTCAGACCCGAATCCATCAGGTAGAATATCTTGCAAAGAAGCTTGACGAATACGGAATCCCTTATCAGCGTCCTGCTGGTGGCCACGCTATCTTCGTAGATGCAAGCAAGGTGCTTACTCATGTACCAAAAGAGGAGTTCCCTGCACAGACTTTAACTTGTGAACTTTATCTCGAAGCAGGTATTCGTGGTGTAGAAGTGGGCTATATGCTTGCCGACCGCGACCCAGAAACAGGCGAGAACCGCTTCGGAGGACTCGACCTTCTGCGCTTGGCTATCCCTCGTCGCGTATATACCGATAACCACATGAACGTGATAGCAGCTGCCTTGAAGAATGTCTTCGACCGTCGTGAGAGTGTTACACGTGGTGTTGCTATTGAGTGGGAAGCTCCGCTGATGCGCCACTTCACCGTACAGTTGAAACGACTTGGATAATAGTATAACGTTATCGTTGATAGAGTTTGAAAGCTAAACAACTCTGTCTAAACTCCAATAAAATGAGGGTGTAACATAAAAGTAAATTATGTTACACCCTCTTATTTCTTTTCATATATACCTTATATATATACGTTGGTTTGGTATAAGAAAGCAGGTTAAACAGGCAATTTCGCAGGTGTTTTTTAGTAAACTCTTTGATGAAACAATGAGAGTTTCGCTACTTAACTTTGCAAAGATAATTCTCTTAAAAAGTGATAACTGCGTTTTGACATTGCGAAAGCGGCTGTTTTGCGATGCAAAACCTACGCTTTTACCGTGCAAAACAGCCGCTTTTGGAACGCAAAACAATAGGTTTTGTAATGCATTGGTGATGAGATTGTTACACAGTAATTACACTTGCGAAAAATTCTTACACTTCTATCGTCTATTTTCAGCCTATGTTACAAAGGGGCACAGACGAAATAAAGTGGCTTTATTCGTCAGCTCGCTTCATACGGGCAGCCAATTGGAAGACAGCTGGAACGAAGATACAGAGCGAAAAGAACAAGCCTAAATACATCGTTTTTTCGTTGCCGTGGAAGAAGTCGATGAGCTTTCCGTCTTCCATATCGGGCATTAGGTGGAACATAATGTAAGCAGTGCTGTTGTTCACCCAGTGCAACACAATTCCAGGAAGTACGCTACGAGTGCGCGCATACAGCCAACCTAAGACCATTCCGATGACAAATGCGTGTGTGCCTTGTGCCAAATTTCCGTGTATCACGGCAAAGAGTAAAGCCGTTAAGGCTATGGCTGGCCATCTGCCTTTTCTGCCGAAAGCATCGAGCAAAACACGCAATATAGCACCACGGAATATTAACTCTTCGGCAATAGGGGCAAGTATGCCTATCACAAGATAGCCAAGCGGTTGTTTCATAATACCCGAGAAGAGCTGCACCATATCCTCCGACACCGTAATTTGTACCTTTTCGTAGATAAACTGTACAGGAAGAATAAGACCTAAAGCAAGCATCGCTGTCCAAAACAATATACCCCAAGGCTTTGAACGAAGATAAGAGCGGGAAATAGGCGACCACTCTTTCTTGATAAAAAGAAGAATAATGGTAATGCTTGAAAGCAAATAAGAAATTACGATTACATCGGCGTATTGCCCCGCCTGCATGCCTTCTGCCACTTCGCTAAAGTCTATACCCTTCAAATAAGCGTAGATACCAATGGCGGAAAACTGGAAGATGAACTGTATAACGAAGAATAATGAAACGAAAAGAGCGACGTATAACAGGCTCTTTAAAATATTTTTTTGCTCCATAGCTGTTTCTCTTATTATTTATTTCTATTGTTTTTCTAAAATAGTTCTTATCTGTTGTTCGTCCAACTGCATTTGTTTCGCAAGTGCATCTAAGGTTGGAAACTTCCTATCGGAGCGCACACGACTGATAAAACGAACCTCTATTGTTTGGTCGTATAAGTTGTCAGAGAAGTCAAAAATGTGCACTTCCACCGATAAATCTGTGCCGTTGAAAGTGGGTCGGGTACCAATATTGAGCATTCCTCCATACTCTTTCTCATTGTTTGCAATACGAACACGCACGGCATAGACACCCATTGCGGGAAGCAGCTTTTCGGTTTCGCATATATTTATATTGGCAGTTGGATAACCTAACTTGCGTCCGTTCCGATAGCCACCGACAACCTTGCCACGCAACGAATAGGGAATGCCCAAACACCGAGTAGCTTCTTCCATGTTGCCCGCTTCTATAAATCGGCGGATAACCGAAGAACTTACATTGAAATCGCCTATGGAGAGGGCTGTGTTTTGGAAGACCTCAATACCTATTTCTTTGCCAAAAAGTACGTAATCATCGAGAGTTTCGGTTCTATTATGTCCAAAACGATTGTCGTAACCCATCATTAATTTGCACACGTTAAGTTGCTTATGAAGTACGGTTTCCATAAATTGCTTCGATGTAAGTTCCGACAAGGTTTTGTCAAAATGAAGTACAACAATATGGTCGGCTGTCGTTTGTTCAAGCTTCTCTAACTTCTCGTCGAGTGTAGACAGCATTTTGGGTTGGTAATCGCTCTGCAAAACCTGGCGAGGGTGGCGGTCAAAAGTTATCACCATCGATTCTAAACCATCTTGTTTTGCCATTTCAGCAAGTCGATTGATAAGAAACTGATGACCAAGATGCACACCATCGAAAAAGCCAATCGTGGCAACTGACGGTTTCTCCAACCTCAATTTATCAGTATTTATATCTTTAAGAAATATTGTTTTCATTTTATAAAATGCTTCCTATCTAAGTCCGCAAGCATTCGTTCAAAACATATGGTACAAGTATGAAATGCTCTGCAAAGGCATAAAACAGACTAACGAATTGCAGTGCAAAGATACACCAAATAGCCCAAAACTATGCCTTGCAGTACGCAAAATGTGTTAAAACGCTTAAAAATATCCCCTCATCATACACGTTTTCCCAATTTATTCATTACCTTTGCAGCCGTATTCAACGAATACCGGACTTGTAGCTCAGTTGGTTAGAGCAACAGACTCATAATCTGGAGGTCCCTGGTTCAAGCCCAGGCTGGTCCACACTGAAAAATCAGCAACTTAGAAGAAATCCAAGTTGCTGATTTTTCTTTTCGGGAAAACAATGGGAAAACACAGCAATTTTGAAAACTCCATGATTTTTTGATAAACTTGGCATCGTATCAGCACAAGTAAAACATGTAAACGGGGTCTCGCAGAGTATCAAAATTGCGATGGGAAAACAGTTGGGAAAACATTTTTTCCATCTTCTTAGTCTTTTCACTCCATATTTCTGTCCACACATCATGTCCCCTATCATTTGACACTGAAAACTCAGTTTTCGGTGTGAATAGCTATGCCTATTTGTGAATTACTGTAAAAATACCATACAGAAAAAACTTGCTCAGTTTTTGGCCAATAGCAGTCATAATTATTCACCGACTTAAACAGACTACCTTTGCCTACGAATTCCAAATCACGGGAGTTCAACGATGGTTCATGAACCGACAACATAAGTTTAATCGGAATGTCAGGAAGTACAACTGGCGGACCACAAAAGAATTATGTATGACAAGACTCGTTACAATAGAGCAGTTGCTCGAAAAGCCTATCTGCATGATGTCAGGAGAGGAATTTGTTCTGCTTCTCCAGAACGCAGAAAAGCAACCGGCAAAGGTATCTGCCGAGGTGGTACCAGAGAGACACTATGAACATGGCATCGCTGGCATTGCCAAAATTTTTGGTTGCAGCATACCCACTGCTAACAGAATCAAGAAAAGCGGTGTGATTGATTCTGCTATCACTCAAGTGGGGCGTAAGATTGTCGTTGACTCCGAGTTGGCATTGAGCCTTGCGAAGGAAGCTGGAACGTTCAAGGTCTAATTTGAGAATCAAATATTAAAAGGTATGACGTACATTGATTATATGAACCAGTTTTGGCGTGTAGCATCAGTTTACTCGTTTCCTGCAAGTGAAGTGGCATTATATGCATTACTGGTAAACGAATGTAATGTTCGCTACTGGAACATGCCTGTGCCATGCTCTACATTATATATATGTGAGACGCTTCGCATGTCAAAGCAGACTGTTATGACTGCCAGAAAGCATCTTGCTGAGAAGGGACTTATAAAATTCTCTAATGGGAAATCACGTTTTCTACCGTCTGAATATTTCCTACTTGAATTGACGGCTAACATGACGCATGACTTGACGCTTAATAATAAAGATAAAGACAAAGAACATTTTAAACCTCAAACTCCAAATTCTTATTATGATTCAAGTACCATCAAAAATAGACGTAGGGCAGTTGAAGTCCATACTGCTTCAGCGAAGGACTATGAAACCACGTTTTAGGCTACCTATGTCAGCAGAACAGGCATACGATTGCCTGCTTGCTGCAACTATGGCGGAAGTGGAGTTTCGCCACCGCAGTTTCTATGAGAACGATTATGCCAAGTCGCAATTGCAGCAGATGGCTAACTGGTTGACGAGTGGCAGTAGCAAGTTTGGTATACTGTTATGTGGCGAATGCGGTAACGGGAAAAGCACTTTGCTCAAAGCATTCCAGCAACTGTTGAACTATCTCGCCATTCCAAATCCTAATGGTCAAGGCAATTATGGCATTCAAATTACTGACTCAAAATATATTGCTTATCTTGGCAGAACGGACTATCCAGCATTCATCAGACTCTCTCAAAAGGACATGCTTGGCATTGATGATCTTGGCACCGAACCGCAAGAGGTTATGGATTTTGGCAACGTGGTGACTCCAGTCATAGACTTGCTGACAAAACGGTATGATGAACAACTGTTCACAATCATAACTACCAATCTTACTCCAAAACAGATTCGTAAGTGTTATGGTGATCGAATAGCCGACAGACTCAATGAAATGGTAGAGAAAATTGTATTCAACAATGCTACTTATCGTGCAGACAAATCTTAAAATTAAATTTATATGGATAAGGAAAAGATTCATTATTGCTTCACGCTGTCCGAGGAACAGCTGGAGTATCTACGCAGTAAGAAGTACAAGATTGATCGCATGGAATGCTTTATGTCGCTTGTGGTTCTCGCTGAACGAGAAACTAAACTTGTATCACAGAGTAAGACCAAACAGGTTGAAATCTTGCCCGGTCAAATGATGGTTGACAATACCCAACTTGCCAAGCTTTGGGATAAAGACCGCAAGACGGTTCCAAAACTATTAGAGGTAATGGAGTCTCTGGATATTTCTTCTTCGCAGAAGATTGGAGAAAACCGCATCCATACACTTCATTCCCTTTCGGGCTGGTATGTGGATGGCAGGTTCGTCAAGAATCCGTTTGCATCAAGAAGGAATGCCAATGGCCCTGCAATTGTTCGTGCGGATGTTCCCCCTGCAAGGGTCATCACAACAGAGGTAGCTGATGGAATCATCAAAGATGAGGATGGTTCTGGTTTGGATGGCTACAATTCCCAAGAAGGAAACATGGGCATTATTTCGTCAGCCAACAGTCATGTGTCCCATCCATCACCACAATTTAATGATAGTGGCAATGTGAGTAAATTTGGAACGGGTGAAAATTCTTCCCATGTACCGAAGAACGACAATTCCGCTTACTCCAATGACATACTCTCTTCGAAAGAAGAAGCCTATGGTATTCGGAATGGAGGGAAAAGAAATGAGTAAGCATCAGCACAGAATGAAGGACAGGTTCTACGGCCAAACGGCATCCCATCTGTAGGTAACAACGGCTTCCATCAGAAGTCCGATGACAACTACTGTACTAACGGATTTCACAGCGACCAATAACAGTCTTGAAGGACATAGGCTGCAAGTTGCATCACAAACCTTCTCAAGGGGTGTTTGCCGATACTGTTTACAAGGGAAACCGAAACAGTCCTCTAAGCCCTGAGGGGAACTTTATTGTTAAAAGTTCCGATTTTTTAGAGGGACTTTTCGAGAAATCCTTTTGTAGTACAAAACAGGTGTCCCTGTTATTGCACTCCTAAAAGTTTCTCGGGCTACTCGCAGGCTCGCAGACCTTGTCCTTCTTTCTAATCAGTTTACATTCATCCCTTTTAATCAATTCATTGACAATGAAGAAGAAACATATTACCAAGAAACCGCCAACCAAGGTACACGCTTTCAGGTGTACTGATGAAGTCTGGTTGCAACTCAAAGCACTTGCCAAGGAATGTGGCATAAGCCTGAATCGCTATCTGACTGAAACAGGATTGAAGCATCATCCACGACAGCGGCTCACCAAGAAAGAAGTCGAGGCCTTGAACTCCCTTGTCTATGCCAGGACGGATCTGATAAAAATCAGCAGCATCCTTTCCAAGAAAACGGATGAGGAAAAGTTGAAGCTCTTCAAGACGGAGAAGTTCATGACATGGTGGATTAAGTCTGTTGCAGAACTCATCCAACATTGGTATAGCATCGAAGAAAATATCTCATCATCTCTATAGACCAAAGAAAGAAACGTATCATGATTATGCTTGCAAGAGTTATTCCCTACGGCGGCAATGCCGTAAGGTACTCATTAGAGAAAGAGAAGGCAAAAGTGGTCAAGGCGAACCACATGCCTGAAGGTATCGACCCGACCGCCATCTGGTATATGATGAAGCATCATTGCCAGTTGCATCAGCAGGACAGGACTGTTGGGCGAAAGCTGGAACGCTTCATTACCACGTTTGTAATCTCGCCCTCAAAGGAAGAATCTGCAAACTTCAAGATGGATGATTGGGTGAACCTTGGTGATGAAGCATTGGAAACTCTTGATTCCGTCGGACTCATCCCCAAGGGCATGAAGAAGGAAGTGAAGACCAATTTCCGCAATTCAATGAATGTGTCTGGCTTGCATTCCGACTCGAAGTCTGGGACGCTGCACCTGCATCTGGACTGTTGCCGTGTTGACCTTGATGGCAATATCAACGATGTTCACGATATTCACAAGAGGGCAATGATGGCTGCGGAAATCATCAACATGAGGCATGGCTGGCAGCAACCTCTGGAGATTCATGATATACGGAAGGAAGAGATTGCTGACTTTTGCGAATACACCCTTCAGAAGATGCAGGAGTTTGACATAGACTTCTACTTCAAGATGCTTCGCATAAAGGGCTATGATGTGACACCTCATTATGACAAGAGTAAGCAACTTGTTGGCTACACCATTAGCAAGAATACTTCAGTATTCAAGGCTTCTGAAATCGGTCGAAAGTTCATGGTATCACAGCTTGAAGCCACATGGAAGAAGTTCCATCCGAAGCCTGCTCAAGTTAAGGTGAAACCATCTACACCGACTGTTACCCCAAGCAGCCGTTCTGTTCGTCCGACTGCTCAAACAATGATATCTACTCAGCCCAAGGTGCAGTCAAGAGTCCAGGCAAAGCCTGTGCCATCCTTCACTATATTCAACATTGATACACCTATTGGCAGCAAGGCTGTTGAGATTCCCAATTCGGTCAAGGATATTTTCCTCAATGAGGCCCAGGTTCCTGATGGCAATGATACCGCCATTGTCGAGAACGTTGCTCATACCGCCATGCTTCTCTTCGTTGACTACATTGATGCCGCAACATCCATGTCCGAATCTTACGGAGGTGGTGGCGGCTCGGCACCCGAATCAGGTTGGGGCAAAAAGGATGATGAGGATGAGCGTCAGTATGCTCGCCGATGCCTTCAGATGGCTCATTCCATGTGCAAGCCAAAGTCAGTTAAACGCGGTTTCCACTGTTAAAACGATCACATATATCTATGATAAGAAAAAGTAAAAACAATGAGAACAAGCTTGACTTCGATGTAATGTTCAACGAAGTTCAGAAGGAAATTCAGGAGAAGGATGCTGAACAAGACATCATCAGTCGTGTGCCTGAACTGAAGGAACTAAGTGACAACATCAATAAAGCTACCAATACTTGTGTGAATGCTACGCTTCAATGTGAGTCGGTAATCCAGCAGTATCAGCGAGCCGAGGAGAAACTGGGTAATGCCGTTGATACCATCAGTGGCAGGGTTGACATCATCCACAAGCATATCGAGCAAGTCATGGAAGATGCGCCCACAAAGTTGAGGGTGTCAGTGAATGTGTCTGATGCTGATTGGCAGAATATTCAAGACACGTTCGACAAGGAACACAAATGGATGCTTGTCAAGATGCAAGAACATATCCGTGAGGTCAATACCATGCTTGTTCAAGAACGCAGGAAAGTACGTGACCGATATAAGGAGTTTGATGGCTGTTACCTCGGTCACTATGCTCAATGGTTTTTCTGGTTCTTCTTTACCATCGGAGTCTCTGTAATGGCAGGGGGCATAGCCATGCTAATAGCACGGTATTATGGCCAATAAGCAAATCAAAGAGCAGTTCCGTCTGGAGCTGCTCTTTGGTTTGGTCGGTCGTTGATAACAGCAGGCCTACTTCGTTAAAATCACTGTCCAAACCACAACGAAGGTTCTATTCTTTGTCAAGTACCTCCCAATGACCACTATAACCACTACCTACATAACGAATGTGAGGCATTTTAGCTATATGGCGATTGACGGTTCTCAGACCTTTTTTACTCATTTTAGCCAGTTTCTCTGTTGTAATTTGAGGATTCTGTCTAATTTGATTTTCTATCCATTTATCAAGATTGTCTTCTTGAGTGCCATCTTGAGTGCCGTCTTAATGTAGGCGGTTTCGTAATCATGTTCCATGTCGTTGAGAGCAGTTTGGATAGCGTCTTTCAGCGTCCATTTGTCATCGGCAATGAGAGTGTCAGCAAGGCTCCGTTCTTCTTGCAGGATGGTTCTGCGGCCATGCTTGCCTTATGTAGTGGCAAGAGCGGTCTTTATGGTCTGGCGCAGTTCTGTATCGACGACATCCTTGGTCTGCTTCGTCCACTCTGCTTTCTTGTCGAGTCCCTTCGTGATACTGGTCTCAACAAGGCTTTTAACGATGGCTTTGACGTTTTCACGAATATACGAAGTCTGTTTGGTGCCAAGGCTAACCTTGCTCAGTGCCATTGAATTCTTTGGAAGTCTGTGAGCAAAGCAAACGTAATACAATGTGCACATCAGCAATGAATTGCAGCCAGCAAAGATCTGATTACAAAGTTTAAAGAATATCTCAGGCAATGCTTGCATGGAAGATAGCATTATTCTCTTTGGCAGAGTTGCAAGTTCGTCAATGGAATGACCTTCTCCAAAAATGAATTCTGCCATCTGAATGAATGAAGGCAATGACTCCCCAAACTCCTGAGCGGTCACGGAAGGAATTTGGGGAGAAAAATCTATTGCCATAGCTCCATGTTCTCCTATCCACGAGGGAGGGGCATTGCTGCAGTATCAATATAGAAATAGAGATAATATGTGCTAAGAATTTAAACACCAAGAAACTCCAACATCGTTTCTTTATGGTTCAAAACCGCATCTTTGAATCCGTTAATACACATCATCAATTTCCCATTTGTTGAAACCACAGGTACACCAAATTCTCCAACAATAAGCGGAAACTCCTTCTGTCCAATTTCAATAAACAACCTATCCTTTGTGATTTTTGATACAAAAGTGTATTTTTGCGGATTGCATTCATGAATTAAATGCTGAAACCACGAGGTGTATGAGCTTATATATGAAGGGAACTTGTCGATAATCACCACTCTGAAATCATCTCCATGTGCATCCATACCCAATCCCAAAATCTCATTCAGATATAAGTCCCCAAATGAATAACCTATAATCATCAATCGGTTGTTCTCAATAACCTTTCTTGCCAAATCCGACAGATAGACGTTATTGGGAGCGAATATCATCTTCTCTGTTTTCCTCGAACCTGATACAATGACTGGCTGTAAATACTCTTCTTTCGCCTGATTAGAAGGGGGAAGCTGTCCTCCAATCCTGTTTTTGCATGCAGTCTGATAATCTCTGTTCTTTACCATATCCCGAATGCTATAATCAAACGGGTATTCCTTTGCCTCGCTGAACAATATTTGACCATGAAGATGTGCTATTGTTGAAACTCCTCTTCTGTTCTCATAATAGCGCTTTGCCGAAAAGTGGCTATAATCCTCTTCATCTTTGATTGAGGGAAATCCATCCTCATATTCGTCAAGGCTATTCTCTATCGTATTGTCATAATTCAGATTGAATATGTTCGATCTTCCTGACATGGATTTCCAAAAGTCTCGATACCATTGTTCCGCTAATTTATCCTCATTGAAAGCTGCATCGTATTGGTTAACAATATTCATTACTGTCTTTTGCAGCTCATCTGCCGCCCTGATATAATCATACGTCTGAAGATCTTTTAGGAAATCGTTAGGTTGAATTAAGGTTCCGAACTCTGGAAGCGCAAGCCATGATATATATTCCTTATGCCAGCAGCTACTATATGAAATGCACATCTCTATGACATGCAATAAGTTCTCAAAATTTAATTGTGGTGGAATAAAGCGATTAACCTCTGGTCGTCCTACTTGATTCAGTTTCCCAACAATATAATCATTAATTTCAAGCAGAAGCGGTCTTTCACCTCCATCCACTTTCTGGATGCTCAGTTTAAGCACCTCATCCGTGATATTCTTTACAGAAGGAAAAATGCCCTTGTGGTCAAAGTCCAAAACAGCACCGGCCCCCACAATAATTGTTACTGCATCATTCATAACTACCAATTCTCCTCTTCATCTGGAAATTTCAAACTCGTTTCAAAACGAATCAAGTCCGCCCTTCCTAATGTAGAATACATTAAATAATGCGGGATTATATTTTGATAGTCTGCTCCCAATCCCTTTGTAAACGTGTTTGTATTAAGGTTTTTGTATATCTCTGTACGTTTGCGGAAGAGCATGCTCTCCGTTGTAAGATGGGTAAGGGTATCAATATCTATTTTAACGTCCTTATTTACAGCTCTGTATATCGGTGCTTGTATATAGGATGTCCTCATCAAGTGAGACATAAAAGCGAGCCAATTACGATGAACATTTTGAGATGCAGCAATGTTCAGGTTGTTCAGTAAACGGGTGTACAAGGTGGTTGCAGGCTCTATCAGAACCGGCATATAAGATGTAGTTACTGCAGCAGCCCCTACTTGAAAGAAAGCATTGGCTATTGTCGATACAGTATTATAAGTTGTAAAAGTATTACAAGCAGAAAGAAAAACGAGTCTTGGATGAATATCACTCTTTACAACATTGTCTCCAGAAATCACCTCGTCGCCCATTTTAAGATATGACTGATGGTTATCTTCATCCACTCCTCCATGAGCATCAACTATCAGCAGTAAAGGATCTATTTCCTTAATAGTATTAAAGAAAGCCTCTTTAGTGAGGCATTTGCGTATTTTGAAGCCTAATACTTTTGACAGAGCAACTACAGGTTCTTGAACTTTAACAAAAGCGTCCTCTTCGTTGCCAAATATAACAAGCGTATGTTTTAGAATATCTTTGGGTATGTTGAACGGAATAAACTTAGACTCCACATATTGACTTAGCATACCAGTGGCTGGAGTTTCAGGTATACGGCACACATCATGAGAAAAGCCCAGAGGTACACCATCTATCATCATCCATTCTATAGGAAGATCTGTCATTGCCACAATTTGTGTAACGCTTTTTTGCAACATTTCGACAGTACTAGGGGTTAACGCTTCCGAAGTTATCTTTTTCCCTATTGTTTCCATCGCTTTGCGTATCGATTTATTTTTGCTCGGTGATGAAGCTAACTTCTCAATATTCTTGATACCGACAAAAGATAATTCCGAATTGATATTCTTCCCCATAATTGGTAACCTCAAATAGGGCGAGAATCGCATTGAGCAATGCAATAATCCGACAAGGTCAAATAGACGCATCCGTGGTTCTATAAAAGCACTCTGAAGACTTTGGAAAAGCAAAAATTCTTCTGGGGTTTTAACAAAACGTTTACTATTCCATACTGTATAATTTTTGGTATAATAATAACCAAGAATATTTTCGATGAAATCAGCCATCTTACTCTCCTCCTCTGTCATCTCAGATGACCTTTCCACTTTGCGCATATCTATGCTAGTGTATGGCATAGCCAGCACAAGTGGAGCACGAGACTGGTCTTCAATGGTTTTCTTGTCAGGATCATTATACGCAACCATTGTTTCAATAGCTCGTATACGTTTTATTTGTTCAATGAGCAAATCTTGCCGGGCTGTCCCATCTTTATCAGCTAAAGCATTTTTCGAAGCTTCCACCTTTACCTTTATTGATTCCTCGTCGGACAATTCTTTTGAGTACCCCCAATTCCCTAAAATAGAATTAAGTATCTGTGTATTTACTCTGCTTGGTGAGAATACATACCCTTTGTCATGCACTTCTTTCTGTAAAATAGGAACAGAGAAAGGTAGACGTTCTTTATCTATTTCGTAATGATTAATAGCAAACTCATAAAACCATTTCCACACCTTCTCTTTATTAAATGCCTTTGCACATTGAACTGTCCAAAGGGTCTCTACTTCTTCATATAAGATGCAAAGTGTGTCAATGTCTATTTTACCAGCAAAAAGAGCATTATATGTTTGTATCGATTGTTCATTATCCGTACAAAGTAATATAACTCGAGGTTGGTCTTTAGTTAGTTCCAACAGTCTTTCTATGGAAAATTGAGGTGTATCTGGATAAATCATTTGCAGGTCATAGCCTAGTTGCAGTCCATAGTGTTTCATTTTTTCATAGTACTCAACTCCATAAACAAACTGAAACATACTTTGTGGCAAATTTCCAAGATAAAAAAGCATAGAGTTCACCACAGACATAGGAGGGACATTCGTGAACATAGTATTGTCACGTGGGCCCAGCAAAGCTATATAGCATATCTGTGGATAAGTTTTCTGTTTCATCATGTAGCGTAACAATAATCAACAAGGTTCGAACATAACTCTCGATTTTACGACAAATATTCTATCGCTTTCTTAACCAATTCTTCAATGGTGGTTTTACAGGAAACAGTCGCACCCCATGTTAACGCCTTGAATGATTTCTTCAAGAAAGAACTATTAGGCTGAGGTTTTGATAGTTCCATCCGAATATCGATCAGCTCTCTAGCAATGTCGTTAAATTCGTCATCTGCATCCTTAGCCATCCTTTCTATTTCATCAGCTAACGAATTCAGTTTTGCAATCACATCAGCTGAAGGTGACTGTTCAATTTTGGCCGCAATTGTAGCATTGTTTGCCTCAATTGTGCCAGGTCCCGTCTGGACAATGCCTGCTGTGATGTTATTGGTTATTACCTGATGTATTTCTTTTTTTGCAGAATTTGACTTCAAATCCAACTCTCCATTGAAGACCCGCTCATTCAAATCCATAAACATATCTATGATACGGCCTTGTACATTATCAATGATGGTTTGGAATGTAGAAGGCGAAAGTACTTTATGGACATTTTGGATATGGGCCTCGCCTAATACTTTCTGAACAAGTGCCTGCTCATAAGGGCTTAACGACATGGCCACATCTTTAGGGTGCTTTGAGTACTCTATGATGGCTGAAATGGTATCGCAAAAACGGACTGTCATTATCTCCTTATACTTTTCAAGCCCCAAGTTAACCACTGGCACGCTCTGACCACTCAACTTCCATGCACCAAACCCTTGTGGTACTATATAGTTTGCTTTTATTTCTACGGCATGCGATATACGATAATCTGGAAGTTCTTGATCCTTGTAACCAGTTACGAACTCACAGGTATACCAAGATTTCAACTTCTCGTCGCCTAATAACCTAACAATAATCTGTATTTTACTGGAAACATCCGTCAGGCTCTTATTATTGCCAAGGTCTAATAGTACCTCTTCAATGAGTTTCTTTGTATCCACATCTTAAATTTAAATGTACTCGTGTCAATTAATAAGATTCGTACTCCCTATAGCCTACAACAGCCACTTCCAAACCGGCACCACGGGTATTCCCTCTTCCGTACCCTCCTCATCATATGCAATCAGCAGGCACTTCCAGTCCTTGTGTGCCTTCGCATACTTTGCCAGTGGCGACACTTCCCTGTTGTAAGTGGACTCCTCCTTGATACTGTACGACACCTGGATTGCTAGCTTCTCATCAGGTACTATAAAGTCTATCTCTTTATCAGTATGCAGATAATACACATTCTCCTTGCTGTATCGTCTGAATAGTTCCACCGCCACCATGTTTTCCAGTAACGATGTCTCTGAGTTCATCAGGAATAGATTCAGCAATCCGTTGTCTATAAAATAATATTTCTTTTGCGTTTCCTTTTCAGTCAGTTTACCCACCTCGTTCTCCATGGGCAGCATCAGCCAACTATCAGCTACATATCCCGCATAATCAATAGTCGTTGGGACACTGAGAGCCGACCCCGTTGATACAATCACATTCCTTAAGCGGTTAAACGACAGAGGCTGCTTCACACTCTCTGCTATTTTCTTGATCAGGATGTTCATCACTCGGTCATTTTTGATGTTATTCCTGGCGCAGATATCACCAAGGTATATCTTCTGGTACAAGCTCGAAAGCATAGCTCGCTTATTCTTGAATGAGAGGATCTCTGGCAGACCACCATAGTAGAAGTATTCGTTCAGATGGCGCTTCACCTCACTTCTCTGGATTGTGTCATACTCCCAATGCTCCTTTAACTCAACATGCTGAGCTGCCAGATACTCTTTGAATGAATATGGGTACGCATCATAGATAAAGAACCGTCCGCCCAACGTAGTTGCCACCTCCTTGCTCAGCATCTTCGCATTGCTGCCCGTCACATAGACCCTATATTTCGCATCAGCCAACCTCCTCACAAACTTATCCCAGTGCGGAATGTTCTGTACCTCGTCCAGAAACACCACAGGCTTCTTACCATACAGTTCCAGATGGGCCTCCAGCAATCTGTTGAAGTCTTCCGTTTGGAACTCCGCCAGACGCTCATCCTCAAAGTCCACGAACAGAATCTCGTCCCATCCCTTTCCTTCCGCCTGCAGCTGACGCACGCGCTGATACAGCAGATACGACTTACCCGCATGTCTCACGCCAACTATCACATAATTGCCATTCTCTTCAAAGTCTATGGGACGGTTCACAATCACCGCCTCATCCACTTCGCGCTGCTTACTAATCAGGCACTGTTTGATGACATCTTTACTAATACTCATGTAAATTATATTTAATAAGAATTATGCAATCTTATAAAGTTTGATTTACAAAGTTAGGTGTTTCCTATAAAACAAAATTAATAGCCTCCGATTTTTTATAATATTTTTGCACTTTTTTATCGTGAATCATTATTTTCCATAACCTATACTTGTGCTAGGGTTTGTCTATTGTATTTGGCATTGCCCTAAACACTTCTGTCAAATACGATACAATCCTTCTTCCACGTTGCCACTTTGAACTCTTGGAAGCCTCAAAATTCTTCTTCTCATACAAAATGAAAGAGTCAACCCTTTGGGCTGAATCGTACTTGTATTCCTTGTCAGCGAAAGAACAAATGGCACGTAGGAATACCGCAAAGGATATGTCAGAACTAAGATGATTGGAGCGGATGAGTGCCGCCTTGATGTAGGCAGTTTCATTTTCGTGTTCCATATCATTTAGTGCAGTCATTATAGCCTCCTTCAAAGCTTGCTTATTATCGGCAATGAGAATGTCATCAAGGCTCCGTTCTTCTTGCAGGATGGTTCTGCGGCCATGCTTGCCTTGCGTATTGGCAAGGGTGGTTTTTATCGCTTGGCGCAACTCTGAATCTTCAATACCCTTGGACTGCTTGGTCCACTCTGTTTTCTTGTCGAGTCCCTTCGTGATACTGGTCTCAACAAGGCTTTCAACGATGGCTTTGACGCTTTCACGAATATATGAAGTCTGTTTGGTGCCAAGGCTAACCTTGCTAAGTGCCATCGCACTTTTGGACAGTCCGTGGTCATAGCAGACATAGTACAACGTACACATCAATAAGGAATTGCTACCTGCCATTATCTGATTGCGAACTTTGATGAACATCTCTGGCAACGCTTGGATGGCAGAGAGCATGATTCTCTTTGATAGAGTAGCCATTTCATCGGCAGAATGTCCTTTGCCTAGAGTGAATACCGCCATCTGAATAAAGGAAGGCAATGAATCCCAAAACTCCTGAGTGGTCACGAAGGGGATGTAAATATGCTCGTCGTCTTTCTCGCTCTGGTCTTCGTCTGCTAGACTGAATTCCCTAATCAAGAACTGCTCTCCTCGCTCTGTAGTTTGCGCATGGTTGGCATCACTCTTTTTACCTATAGTTTCCGTATATACACCGAAGCGCAAATAGCCTTTCAGCTCCATCAGTTCATCGACAACACGAGTGGCGGCAGCTGCTTTTTCGTCGGCAGACAAGACAATTTCCGAATTGGAAGCGAACAACTTCTGGCATTCGATAAGCACGGAGGCTGGCACAAAGCCAACAGCCATCTTGAAAATACGTTCAAGACAACTGAAGTCGTTGCGCTCCACCTTCATCATATCCAGGGAGAAGCGCGAGTATTCTTCTGTATGCTCCTGCTTCCACGAATACACACGTTCCATGGCTTCTCTCATGGCATTCTTCTGGGAATTCTCAAAAGGTCTCATATCCGTTCTCCTTTGCTATGTTCTACTTCTTTTCCAAGAGTTTAAGAAGAATCTCTGTTTTCTGCTCCTCCGTCATGTTCTTGATGTCCTCCACTGTTACTTTTGGCTCCAAATCCAACAATTTGCTATTAAACTCGAACATTGTTTCCAACGGATATTGAGCAATGTATCTTTCTGTAATGGTCTTATCTGTCGAATGTCCCATACTCTGTGAGATATACCTGTCCTCTACTTGGGCATGGGTTAGATTTGTTCCGTAAGAATGCCTGCACCATGTTCCCGATGGGCGAACCTCCCAATTTAATACATCCTGAGAGATTTTGATGATGCGGTCTTGCACATTTGAGTTCTCCTGAGAGATTCGCTTGCGCTTGATAGCCTTATGCGTAGCACCCTGAAGAATGTCTGGGAATACGAAGCCATTTAGAACTGGTTCTGCTGCAATCTCATCAAGAATTTTCTGTAGTGGCTCTATGATGGGGATTATTATTTCACCGCCCCCTTCTGTGAGATTTCTGGTCTTCACCCGTTTGAACTTGAATGCTTTCCTGCCCGAGTCGAAATAGAATTGCGTATATTTAAGCTCGGCAGCATCGGCCATATTAAAACCGTTGCATAGGTATTGGGCAAGGAACAATCCCAATGAATAATGGGCATTCTCAGCATAGCCTTTCTTCCACGATTTGGGATAGCGTTTTTCAACAAATACTCGATACAGCTCTGTCATATGCTCGGTGTTGAGATAGCGATCCTTTCTTGTGTCGCCAACTGGTATTGCTACAAGCTTCTTTTTCTTGACATTCGAGAACGGATATTCCTGATTAGTGAGGTAGCCAAGTGAAACGCACTCGTTCCAGACCGCACGGCAGTTACGGAGATAAAGACCGCGTGTTGCCTCACTCAACTGACCTATCAGCTCTCCATTCTCATCTGGCACACCATTCTGCATTCCGTTGCTCCAGTATTCAATATCCTCCTTCCCTACCTTAAAGCCTGTAATTGGTCTGTCCCAGAGAATCTTTTGAAATGACTTCATGGCACACTCGTATGACTCAGCAGTGTTGTATTGCTCCCCATTGTTGTTGGTTCTAAAGAAATTAATCCTATCCTGCCATACTCCAAAGAAGGAAGCCTCCTTGGATGTATCTACACCTGTTATGGCGGTCTTAATTCTATCGAGCGTCAGACTATTTCCCAGACGCTCAATCAGCTCTACTTGCCTCTCAAAAATGGCATCAAATTCCACCTTCTTATCATAGAGTTCTGAACGAACCGCCTTGGCACTGAGCGTACATATCTTTGAAAAATCCTCTTTCGTAAACTCGCTAGCCACAAAGTTGTACCATGACTTTCTGTCTATGGTGTAGCGCATTGCGACAGGAAACGTGTTTCTGTCTTTCTTCGGATGACGCTTGTCAAGGATGAGCGCATAGGTGCAAATTCCGAATCTTGCGCTCTTGTAAGTTGTTTCTAATTTCTTTACCATTTCTGCCAATAGTATGGAGGTTTCAACTTCACATTTTTCTCTATTTTGGGAAAACAATGGAAAAACAAGTTCCCTCATTTTCTTCCAAAATCCCATATTTTCAGATGATTATCGGGAAAACAATGGGAAAACAGAGACGTTTTGATACGGGGTTTTACAGAGTATCATAAACTGACACAAAGATAGTAACTATTTGCTAATCAGCAATAAAGTATATATTAAAAAATCACAAAACATCATTCTGTCTTACTCGTAATCTGGAGGTCCCTGATTCAAGCCTAGGCTGGTCCACAAATGATAATCAGCGATTTAGATAACTTCTAAATCGCTGATTTTTCTTTTTGTAAGAACTCAACCTTTAACATCAATACCATTCTCTACAACTCCATAAAAATTACTAAAAACTCGTGAAAAGACTCTATGATAAGGAAGTATATAGAGCCGTCGTCCATAGTTTCCAAACTTGTTTTAGTTCGCCATAAGCAAGGAACTCATCGTAAGTAGTGGGTTCTGCCCTATTCCATTGTATAGTAGAATTATAGTAAAGAGGCAAAAAGTCCAACATACACAGCATTCTGTGCAACCACTTATGATGTTGTAGGGCATGTTCCCTTATTCGCCATACGCAACGGAAGATTGTACGGACAGCCTTTTGTGATTCCGTTAATCCCTTGTCGAAGTTGCCTGAATTTCTTGACTTATTGGAATAATACGCCTACTCCGATTAATGTCATGCAAGTGATTTTCGTTGCCATTAATACAGAATTCAGTCTTATCAACACTACTTGTCCTTAAGTTTAAATCAATAAGTATTTTTTATTTTCTTTTCAAATTATTCGATATTTAATTATCAAATCGCTATATTTGTAGCAGATTGACACAATATCAAACTATTTATTATTAAAAACAAAGTTCTATGAAAAAGCTATTACTATTATTTGCTGCTCATTATTGGCTATAATGAGCGTGCAAGCACAGAACCAGAATGCATGGGGAAAAGTATTGAATCAACCCAACTGCGTAGCGAATGCCCCACAGAATGAAGAAATGATTGTTAAACAGCCAGAAGGAAAGCTTTACAAGAATCTCTACAGTTATGCTGAAGGGTTTTACTCAATGTGGGGACTTGTATTCGACGGAAAGAAAGACGGCGTAGCACGTGATATGGTTATTGCCGACGATGGAACGTTTTACATTCAGAACCCAATGACCTTCTTCCCTACCAACTCGTGGATTAAAGGTCGTAGAACCGTAGGAGATACCATTGCCGTTGAGCTTCCGCAGCTCATCTATGTTAATGAAAACGAAGTCAAATACTATGCGACAAGAATGAACTTTGAAGTAGTAGACGGCAACAACCAATACGTGAAAGACCCAAAATCGCAAACCATAAAGTTCGTATGGCGCAACGATTCGCTTATCAAGACCGAAGATAACGTACTCATTGGTATGACAAATCCAGACGGAAGTTGGAATGGTATTGGCGATTTAGTTTCGTCGTCTACCGTCTACCACTATACCAATATGGCTCCATCGTCTACCGAGACGGTCAAAATATATATATTCTCTTTCAACAATGGTGGCAAAGAAATCTTCGAGCGTATGTCCGAAGTGGTGTTTGAAGGCAACTATGTATACGTCAATAATATAGATTCCGACGTGCTCAACGCTTGGGTGAGAGGAGATATAAATGGCGACAAGATTGTTTTTAACAACACACAATTCATGGGACTGTTTGCAACTAAACACGCCTACAAGTGGGTTATGCCTGCCGATGTGAGCTATAACTCGCAAGAAGGCACTACCGACTACAAGTCGCTACCATCTGTAAGCTTCAACTACAACCGCGACAATCAGTCGTTCACTTGTCCTGAACACGGCTTTATGGCAAACTATGGCTATCGCCTCATTGATATGGAAATGCAGGTAATGATGAAGCCAGCCTTCCGTCCGTGGACAGAAAAAGTAGGCAAACCAAAGAATCCAGTAATCTCAGTATTGCAAGAAATAGACGGAGATACGAAGAGATTTGTTTTCGTTCTTGACAGATACAATGTAAACGGCAGCTTCATGAACACCAAAAATGTTTACTACAACATCTATCTCGACGATAAGAAGTACACGTTTACCCCATCTATTTATCCATGGTTGAATGCTGATATGACTGATATTCCTATTGACTTTGCAGACAAAACGCGCTACGACTTTGAGAACCACGGCAACGCCCATGCTGTAATGATTTACGAAAAAGTAGGGCGAATTGGTGTACAAGCATTCTATCAAGACGGCAACAACCGACTCGTTACCGACATTGTGTACAACGATGGTACGGTTGTTTCAAACATCAATGGTGTCAGCGAGGTTGCAATAGGCAAGCCTGTCTATACCGATTTGAGTGGTCGCAGAGTTGCAAGTCCATCAAAAGGCGTCTATATCAAGAGTGTCAGAATGGCTGACGGCAATATCAAGTCTGTGAAAGTGTTGGTGCCATAGGGCATAACTTTCTGTAATTTTCTGTAAGGAAGAATGTTCGGTCATTCTTCCTTACATTGTTTTTTGACCGAAGCATATCCCTTTACTTTATAAAACCCGCCATTAGCCAAATTCTTTACGTGTAAATAAATTCTTCTTTACACGTAAAGAAATATTTACATACACGTAGAAAAAGAATTATTTACACGTAAAGAATTTGGTAGTGTGATGTTTTGGCAAGATAAAAGTGTAGAGAAACAAGCTCGGAATACACTAAAAAACAGGTAGGGGAATACTTAAAAATAGGCGGAGAATATGTTAAAAGCAAATGTAGGTTATTGTATAAGCAACGGAAAGCGGGATTATTTCTCTACTTTGCCATCTGCATTCTTGTGCTTCTCCTCTATTTCTTTCTCCATTTTCTTGCGTTTCTGCTCTGCCATTGCTTCGTGGTAGGCACGCAAGATAGGGTCGCCGACATTGATGCCATCGAACTTCTTGAACACTTCGCGTTGTTTTCTAACGTGTTCTTTGTCGCGTCTGAGACGCTTGTCGAGCATTAAACCTAAGTCAAAATCTCCTACACTGTGTTGTGGAGCCTTCTCAAGAATGTCGCGTTTCGGTAGTTTTTTCAGCAATTCTCTGCCGTTTACGATGTGCTTGCCCCATACCACAACTTCGTCAAGGTAGTTCTTTTCGGGAAAAAGAAATACTGTATCTTTCAGCACTTCTGCACGTGTCAGCGTTTCGGGGTGGTATTTGGGACAAGAGAAAGTTGCAGTTTCGTAGGCATCGGGCAAGCGCACAAGTCCCCGATAGTCGGTCTTGCCAAAGTGTTTTCCATCTACGGCAATGGTAACGTTGCGGATAGGCAGACTGGTTGCACCGTCGCAGACCTGCACTTGCTGGGCATAGACGGTGGGAAAACTCGTCAGTAAGACTATGAGTAGTAAAATTCTCTGCTGCATAAACTATCAATTTGCCGTTGCAAAATTACGGTTTAAATCTTATACAGCGAGTTGGTTGCGTTGCAATTACTTGTAAAAATAATAAACAAAAGTAAACAGGCAACACACTAAAGGTAGAATATGGATTCGTTGCCCATATTGAAAAGCAGGTCGAGAATGCTGAGATTGGGCTGAAAACCTATCTTTTGCTCGTACACCTGATAGTAGGGTTTGGGCACGAAATCGGCATCGGCGAGCGGGCGTTTCGGACGTATCATCTCCCTGAAATCGGCATAAGGCAGAGCGGTTTCGCCTGTTTTGTCCATTGGCAGAAATTCTTCGGTAGGACGAATGTCGGGCTGTATGTCGAGCAATTCGCAGAGTGTATGGGTGATTTCCATATTGAAATCGAAAAGAAACTTCCATTTCTTTTCATAGAAAGGGCGAATATCGTCTTGGTAATACTCGAAGAACGGACTCTCACCGTAAGCCGACAGCAGTGCATTCCAATGCTGATGACGCCAGTTGTCGTGGTCGCTGATGCGCACATCTTTCATTTCGCACTTCACGTCGTCGAACTTTTCTACGGGTATCGACAGAGTTTGAACGCCATTTGCCGTAGCTATCACACAGCGGTTGCGATAGGTTTGCTTCACGAAATGGTCGTGTTGCTCTATCAGGCACACATCGTATCGGTTCAGTTTCTGATACCACTGAATAGGCGCAAAGTAGGCAGAAGAAAGCAGTGCTGGCATAATCGAATTGTTGTAAAGGAAGAGATGGATAAAAAGAAAATAGCATTGTCGGGCAAGTCTGACCCATCAGACCTTTCAGACAATGCTATCTTGTTCGCAAATATGATATTACTTTATGTTATCAACCCATTTAAACAGGCGGCTCCAACGTATGCCACCGAAGCCACGACGGTCGGGGTCGCTCGACCACCATACGAACAATGGCTTACCCACGATGTGGTCTTCGGGCACAAAACCCCAATAACGGCTGTCGGCAGAGTTGTGTCGGTTGTCGCCTTGCATCCAATAGTAGTCGAGTTTGAAGGTGTACGACGTTGCAGGCTTGTCGTTAATGTAAATCTTTCCTTGCTTCACTTCGAGCTTGTTGCCTTCGTAAACCTTAATGCAACGCTCGTAGACAGGCAGGTTGTCCAATGTCAGTGCAATGCTCTTGCCCTTTGCAGGAATCCACACAGGACCGTAGTTGTCGCGCGTCCATACTTTCCAGCCAAGGTCGGAGTTGCGCGGATAGTTCGAACCAGAATATATATCCTTGTCAGTTACGGGGCGTATTGCCTTCACAATGCCACGCTGTTTCAATGCAGCCACGGCACGTTTGGTAAGCGGCATATAGCCATCGTACTGCAAGGCAGCCTGATTCAGCACCAATCCCTGCTCTACGTCAAAGCCGTGCAGGCGGCTGAGGCTTTGCACATCTTCGTTACTGATGCCCAATTCCTTGCGGAAGTCGTCGTATTGTTCGCCCAACAGGTCGGCAGCCGTTATGTTGTTGAACTTCACCATATAGGTATATTGCACGTTTTCGGGCTCTTTGTTTGGCTTTCCGTTCAGATATACAATCTTATTCTTTATCTGCAAGGTTTGTCCCGGCAAGCCAATGCAACGCTTTACATAGTTTTCGCGACGGTCGGTGGGGCGTGAATCTATCTCGCCGTACGTCATTACGTTGTTGGCTATGTAGTTTCTGCCGAGCGCATACGCCTTGTCGTAGAACGCGCGCTGCTGTAATGCGTTCTTATTGGCAGTCGCCAACTTCGGATTTTGCTGCATCAAGAGGCTCGTTCCTGTTTCGTAGACCATACGATAATAGTCGTCTGCCTGATATTGGGGCTCGCTCATAATGGTGTCGCCCGCAGGATAGTTGAACACAACAATATCGTTCAGCTGCACTTTGCCCAATCCTGCCACGCGGCGATACTCCCAATGTGGAAACTCTATGTAGCTCTTTATGTTGAAGAACGGCATCGTGTGCTGTGTAAGGGGCACTGTAAGCGGTGTCTGTGGTATGCGGGGACCGTAGCTCAACTTCGATACGAAGAGGTAATCGCCCGTGAGCAACGACTTCTCAAGCGAAGAAGAAGGTATCACATAGTTCTGGAAGAAGAAAAGATTGATAAAGTAAACGGCTACAAGGGCGAAGACAATGGCATCTACCCACCCCATTATGAACTTCACGGGACCGTCTGAATTTTTCCACCATTGCCACTTTATCTTCTTCGTAATATACGCATCGTAGATAAACGGCAACACGATGAGACCCCACCAGCTCTTCACCCAAAGGAGGAAAGCGAGGTAGAGCACCGATACTATAATACACTTTGCCCACTGTTTCTTGGGGTCGAGCTTTGCTTTTTCTTTATCAATCATTGGTTATAAAATTATTCTTATGTCAGTCCCACGCTGTGGGCATTGTTATTTAGAATTGAAACAAATCGTTTGTAGATAGCAGTCCGCTATGTTCTTTTGTATATTCGGCAGCCAATACAGCACCCAAAGCAAAGCCTTTTCGGTTGTGCGCATCGTGCGTTATCGTTATGCTGTCGGCTTCAGATTCGTAGCTTATGCTGTGAATGCCAGGCACTTCACCTCGTCGGACAGAAGCTATCGGGAGCACGTCGGCAGGCATTGGCTCTGCTGAAGTAACGCTACCGTCGGCAGCAACTTGCTTTCCTTTTGCCCATTTCGCCTTTCGATCGATGTTGTCCAATATGTCTTCTGCCAGCGTAATGGCTGTTCCAGAAGGCGCATCAAGCTTATGAACGTGGTGGGTTTCCTCCATTGCCACATCGTATTGTGGGTATTGGTTCATTATCTTAGCCAAATAGCGGTTTACCGCTGCAAAGATAGCTACCCCAATAGAGAAGTTGCTTGCCCAAAACAAGGTTTGTCCGCCCTCTGTGCAAAGGCGTTCCACGTCGGCTTTGTGCTCGTGTTGCCAGCCCGTAGAACCGCTAACCACTTTCACGTTGTGCGCAAAAGCCTTTAAATAGTTGCCGTAAGCGGCTGTGGGAGTGGTAAATTCGATGGCTACATCGGCAGCTGCGAAAGCAGGAGAGTCGAACTCTTCCTGATTGTCTGCATCTATTTTGCAAACTATTTCATGGCCACGCTCAAGGGCAATCTGCTCTATCATACGCCCCATTTTGCCGTAGCCTATTAGTGCTATCTTCATTCTTTTATTGTAATCTGTGTAGTTTCACTTTGTTGTAAAAACGTTATAAAAACACTTTTATGCTACTGCAAAGTTAGCAGAATTAGTAGATAACACAAAAAATATTTATTATTTTTAATGCTTTCGCAGCTATTCTACTATCATTTTCATACACTTTTTACATTGCATTAGACCATATTCTCACAAAAAAGTTATAATTTTGCAGCCACTTTCATAGTAGTTTGAATTTCTAACTACCGATGAGGAATTAACTGAAGAGAATGATTTGTTTTAAGAGGATATATTTTTTGATTGTGCTATTGGTATGTCTTTGCTGTCAGGCAAAGGCGTACAGCTCCTTCAATGATACCATCAAACACACATATTCAAGAGGTTTGACCGACAGTCTGTGCGCTGAAGTGGATACCAGTGTCGTCATTCAGAAAGTCGGAGATGCGCTCGAACGCATCAGCAACACCCGTTTCCATAAGATTGTTTATTCGAGCGCGCCGCTCATTATAAACGGTCTTATTGTGCGAGGACAAAACAAGCATTTCCGAGGATTGCGGAACGACTATCTGCCAGAGTTTGATAGACGTGTAGACGATTATATTCAATACCTCCCTGCCGCCGTTATGTTGGGATTAAAATTGGGCGGCAAGGAGAGCAGAAGCAGCTGGGGACGTATGCTTGCTTCCGATGTGCTATCGGTAGCTGTAATGGCAAGCATCGTAAACACACTGAAACATACCACCCACGTGGAGCGTCCCGATGGCACAGACAGGCACTCTTACCCTTCGGGGCATACTGCAACGGCTTTTATGACTGCAACAATGCTGACCAAAGAGTATGGGTACAAAAGCCCTTGGATAAGCATTGGGGCATACACCGTAGCCTCAGCAACAGGTCTTATGCGCATGGCGAACAACAAGCACTGGCTGAGCGACGTGCTGACAGGTGCAGGAATAGGCATTCTTTCTACGGAGTTGGGCTACTACTTTGCCGATTTGATATTCAAAAAACGTGGACTGAACAATGTAAACAACAATGAAACGTTCGACAAGATGCTAAACCCATCGTTCCTTAGCTTGAACTTTCAGATTAGCTTGCCGTTGGGTTCGTACCCCATTGGGCAACATTCGGAGTTTAAAGTATCATCGGGTTGTACCTCGACCATCGAAGGTGCTTACTTCTTTAATCCGTATGTAGGCGTCGGAGGAAGAATTGGGGTTACACGTACTTCGGTTATCGTAAACAAGGTGAAGGCTGAAGACAATGTTTTCGATGCGTGGAGAATAAGTGGCGGTGCATATTTTTCCTATCCACTTTCGGAGCGTTGGCTCGTTGGAAGCAAACTTTTGGCAGAGCGTGTGCACTATCCCGACTTGCAGCTAACGAACTATTTAATCGACTCGCAGCATAGTTTTGCTTTCGGAACAGGGCTTTCGATGACATTCAGAGCACGCCAACGCTATGGCATTCGTCTGCTTTTAGACTACGACCTGTTGCCTTATCGCGCACAAGGCAAGCGCACTTGTATTCATTCATTGACATTAGGGTCAGCCTTTCTTATTACTTTTTAGCCGCAATAGTACAGCGAAGAAAGGCACACAATGTATGTAGGAGCGTGATTCTCCACGTTCCTGACACCGAGGAAAAATGTTTTCACATAGTATTTCTAATCTTCCTAAGGTTCCTATAATCCTTTAAGCCAACATGTGAGAGTCGCTTTAATTTTGTAAAGATAATTCGTTAAGAAAACGATAATTTCGATTTGACGTTGCGAAAGCGGCTCTTTTGCAACGCAAAACCTACGCTTTTACCGTGC